>LULU01000322.1_pt1 | contig 12024 bp, 24 predicted proteins | sample 729521 | NCBI WGS metagenome assembly LULU01 (sample SAMN03860281, study PRJNA289734) | marine metagenome | biome: seawater column; feature: ocean; material: water; isolation source: Red Sea water column Station 108 - depth 50m | place: Saudi Arabia: Red Sea | collected 2011-10-15 | depth 50 m | reverse complement strand
GCTAACACTACTGGATCTTTTAACTGTGCTTTTGGTAATGGTGCTTTAGGAGCTAATACATTAGGACAAGAAAATTCTGCTTTTGGTAATAATTCTTTAGATGCGAACACTACTGGAGATAACAATACTGCATATGGAGCATCTTCTCTTGGAGCCAATACAACCGCTGATAATAACACAGCCATTGGTTATACTGCCTTAAAAAATAACACTACTGGTGCTAGGAACACAGCCGTAGGTGCTAATGCCTTAGATGCCAATACTACTGCTGAGAGAAATGATGCTTTTGGTTTTAACGCTTTAACAGAAAATACTACAGGAACACTGAATGTTGCACTTGGTGATTCTGCAATGGCTCTCAATACTACAGGCGGAAGTAATGTTGCAGTTGGGACAGGTGCTTTAAATGCTAATACTACAGCTTCTAACAACACGGCTGTTGGAAAACAAGCTTTAACATTAAACACAACTGGAGCACAGAACACTGCTGTTGGTACTAATTCCTTAGACGCAAATACCACAGCAAATAACAACACCGCTGTTGGTTATAATGCTTTAACTTCAAACACTACTGGATATCACAACACAGCAGTAGGTAGATCGGCTTTAGGGGCAAACACAACTGGATTTACTCATACCGCAGTAGGTTATACAGCGTTAAGCTCTTGCACAACTGGAGAACAAAACACTGCGGTAGGATCTGCTTCTTTAACTTCAAACACAACTGGAAGTGCTAATACTGCTACAGGACATAATGCCTTATACGGAAACACAACGGGAGGTAGTAACACGGCAGTAGGTTGGGATGCAATGTTTGCTAGTACAACTGGATCGAACAATGGTGCTTTTGGAAGAGAGGCTTTACAAAATAACTCAACTGGTGGTAACAACAATGCTTTTGGATTTCAAGCTCTTGAAGAAAACACTACTGCAAGTAATAACTCTGCATTTGGGCATCAAGCGTTAGCAGCGAATACAACTGGTGCAAACAATTCAGCTTTTGGTTTTCAAGCTCTTAACGCTTGCACTACAGGAACAAACAACGTAGCCATAGGATTAGACTCTGGTAAAAATATTACTACAGGAGATAGCAATGTTTACGTAGGTTCTGAAGCTGGAGAGGACACTTCAACAGCAGTTAGTAATACAGGGATTGGAACAAAAGCATTATTCGCCAATACAACTGGCGGTTTCAACACTGCCGTAGGTCATTTAGCATTAGATAATTGTTCAACTGGTGGTAATAACACGGCTATAGGTTATGCAACGTTAACTGACTTAACTGACCAAAGTAACTCTACAGCTATAGGACTACAAGCTGGCGAAAATGCCCTGGGACCCAACAATACTTTTGTTGGATACCTTGCTGGTAAAGGCCTTAGTTCTGGATGCACTGGTGGATCAAACACAGCAGTTGGAAGAGATGCTTTCTCAGGTGCTACAACTGGAGATAACAATACTTGTGTGGGTAGAGATGCAGGGTCAAATCTTACGACAGGTTCAAACAATCTTTTTCTTGGACATGATGCAGGAACAGCAAATGGTCCAAATGGTGCAATAAATACTGGTAATAACAGAATTGTTTTAGGGGATAATAGTAGTGCAGAAGCACATATAAAAGTTTCCTTTACTGTTACTTCAGATGAAAGAGATAAAGCAGATATAACAGATTTTACAAAAGGTCTAGATTTTGTAAATGCCCTTAGACCAGTAACTTATAAATGGGATATGAGATCAAATTACAGTAGTGATTTAAGTGTTACTCCTGATGGAACACATAAAACTGCAAGAACAGAAGTTGGGCTAATTGCACAAGAAGTTGAAACAGTTGAAAAAGCAAATGGGTATGGTGCGAATGAAAATAATCGCTTGTTCATAAGTAAGTCTGAGGACGGCTTGCATTATGGACTAAAATATGAACGATTAGTACCTGTTTTAATAAACGCAATAAAAGAATTATCAACTAAAGTCACAGCCCTCGAAGCAGGGTAAACTAAAAGTAACTTAATTTTCAATTATGGAAGAAAAAACCGCAGATGAAATCGCTAAAATTTTCACAAATGCTGGCGATAGTGTCACAGTGATAGGCATAGCACAAGCATCAGATGAAACTGATGATGATTTTAAAGCTAAAATCAAACGTAATGTTGAGCATCTTGAAATTATCAAGGCTTACAAAAAAACTGATGAAACAACATCTATTTGGACATCAGAAGATTTTACAGCCATTGATGCAGCTATTACTGCTGGTAAAAAACTCTACTAAATTATGAATCTACAAGAAAAACTACAGCAACTTGCTGTTGAGAGGCAAAATCTTACTATTGCTTTGCATGAGATTAACGGGGCGATGAAGATTTTGGAACAGCAGATTCTTGAGACTCAAGAGACAACCGAAGCAAACCAGCCATCAGATACAGAGGCATTAAGCCCACAACAAGTAGCAACACCATCAGAGTAAGTGGTGCTACCATTTTATTAAGAACTTCTTTGACCATGTTTCAAAAAATCGCAAACATTTTAAGTATTGTTTCATTTGTAATGGTAGCTTCTATGACTGGTGGAACGTACTTTGCATATAAATATGTAACATCAGAACAGTTTAAATCAAGAGTTATGAATGAAATTCTTGATAACGTATCTGGAATGATGCCTAAAGAAAGTATTAGATAATGGTTTACCTAAAATGACAGGCCCATCAATGCCGATTATCAAATGAAATGTTATTGGTGCGATACAGAGTTAATCATAGGTGGAGACATTGATATTGAAGAGGATATGAATGGTTATCCTGAGTTTTCTGTGATGACCAACTTATCTTGTCCTAAATGTTTTTCTGAAGTAGAAGTATTGAAAAAAAGAGATGCCTTCGATTGAAATACCTGATATAAATATTCCTGAGATATACATTCCAGACGTTCCAGAACCTTATAATCCTCATTACATAAATGCAGCTAAAGCACCTGAGATAGATGTTCCTGGTTGTACTTATCAGCATCGTGATATAAAAAATACTGGTAATCGTAATTTATTATTGGAAGATCCAAATGGAGTATTTACAACGTGTGATTTTCCGTTTCCTAGTTTTGTTCCTATTGACTATACACCTGAGAATCTTGTCATTACAGAAGAAGCACCTGTTGATAATGAGCCACCGCCCTTACCAGAAACGGAGCAGCCAAAAATTCCTGATTTACCTGAACCACCCCCACCAGATTTTCCTCCCTGTCCTGGAAAAAATGACCAAAGAGTAGGAGACTTTCGTAACGATAAAAAGTTAGAACGTGTTATTGGACATGAAAGAGGGCAAGATGGAAGTGAGTGCATAACTCTTTATGAAGCAGTTGAGTGGAAAGAACAATACATTCCATCTGCTCCTCAGTTTGTTGGGGTCTTTAGCCTTGCTTTGGTTGGTGCTTCTGCTCCATTGGTACTTCAGCTTGTCCGTCCAATAGTTAAACAAGTGGTTAATAAAATAACAAATAAAAAGAAAACCAGTTCTTAATCGTAGAACTAGCAAGCGATTGAGTTGAATCAAGCCGAAGTAGTTTGTTAAACAAAGCATGAAAATGAGCCAGGTCACTATGAAAAAGATAGAGCCGAATCTAGTTGAGTTTCACCTCGCAGACGATTAAATCATAGAGGTGTTAAAGACAGTTTTAATCGTAAACTGACAACGATAGTAATGAGTCAATAAGACATGAATCGAAAAGAAATGTAGCGAGTGACAGAAAGTTAATTGGAATCAAACGAAGTCGCACCACTATGAGCCAAAACAAAGCGAATAGATCCGAATGGAGCTTTATTGAGCCAAAGTCATCTTGTCAACCTATTAAGTATCAAAGATGTTAAGAAGAGTTTGTCGTAGCACTCATAACGTGTGAATCGAACCGAGTTATAATGAGCCACATCAATACGTTAGGATTGGAATTACATCGAGTTAATCCGAAAAGATGTGAGGCGAATTATCATCTTTCAAGGCTATTAACCCAGAAGGATGTTGAGGAAAGTTTATCGTAAGACTTACAACGTTTGAAATGAGGCAAATAGACAAGAAGCACAACGAGTGGAAATAGGCAGAATGGTGGAAGCTGAAAGTTGATTTGGTTTGAGCCACAGAAAGTTACGGCAAATCAAATAGCAACGTGGTCATCTCTTTGGTTCTTGCACCTACAAGAGATGTTGAGAAGGGTTTATCGTAATACCCATAACTGTTGCTGTGATGAGAGTGAAGCCGACATGAGTGAAAGGACGCGGAAAAGCACAGAACAAAGCCACAGTGAGTGAAGACGCAATGAGTCGCTAAGAAGATTTCTTAAAGTCTGACTTTTCTATCAAAGACTTAGGTAATCTTTCTCCTTTCCTTTGTAACTGCAATGATTCTTTTCTAGCACCATCAGCAGCAGAAGCTATGAACGCATGATGAATTTGTTTTGTTTCAAGATCACGTTTCTTAGCTTGATCTAATTTAGAAGAATCTATGTGAGTAAATAGTCTACGAGTATGCCTACGATGTTTTTTGATACCAGCATTGGCTTGGGCTGCTGAATAATCAACAGCCTCTTTATCAGTAAGCACGACCAAAGTTCCTTTTACTTCTTTAAGAATGATGGGTCTGTTAATGCCTTCACGAAGTTTTTCAATGTTAGCTTTAACAGTAACCATGCTGAACTTATCCCATTCGCTATCTGGAAAACAAGTGTTCCAGTAATCAAGGATATGTTCCTCTGGGATGACATCTCCTTTTTGAAGTGATCTCCAATCAATGCCATCTATTCTTGGATTTGGCATTAGTCAGCCACCTCCACTAGTTCAGATGCAGAGAATCTACCAAATCTTGGCCTCCATGTACCTAATCCTTCAGCTTTACCAGCCATAGCAATAATTCTATTTAGCTGAGATACACTTAATATCTCATCATCAACCATTAACTCAAAAGTACATTTCCAATCTGGAAAAAGTAATCTCTGAACCCAAACACCTCTTGATGTAAATGCTGTATTAGAAAAGTAACTTTGGTCTTTTGTGTACATTTCCAAAGCATCTTTTGATCCTTCATATTCGATTAATGGATCATTAGTAACAACAACAGAACGAAGAACGTCTTTACCTAACTTCCATTTGGTAGCAGCATTTCTTAGACAACGCAAGAAGTTAGCACCTGGCATATATGGATCAGAGAATCCATCAAATTCGATAGAGTTTTTAGTTTCGTTAACTTTAACTTTACCTTCTTTTTTCCAATATCCAGAAAAAACCCAATCTAATGCACGAAGGCAAAGATGATCTTCATCGTTTTTCTTTTTCTTACTAGAGAAAAATGCTTTTTGTTTTGCTCCTTCACCTAATGGATCAGAGTTTTGTACGTTTGAACAGAGAAGTCCAGCAGTTCCATGAACTGTGACTTGATAGCTATTAAGTGCCATAATAAAAGTTTCCTTAACGGAGTGAAAGTGTAAATCCTTAACGGACTTTTTTATATTAAACATATATTATTTATATGTCAAATTTATATTATTTATGTTACAGAATGAGAATATTTGATATAATGAATTTGGCTGTGAGATTTAGCCTAAAGTAGATAGGTTACTTGGAAGGGGCTTATCTACTTTATAATTATTCTGGTGGACAACTTAAGCCCGTGGGTTGTCTACTACTCTAAATGATGTTAATGTGATATATAAGCAACCAGACCCATTATCAAACCGTTAAATCGGTCACTGCTCTGTTGGAGCGTCAGTTGCTTTTTAATTCATGAGTATGTGGGATAACTTGATTGGGTGGAATATTAACAACAATATCTTCACAGGTAACAGCACTAGGAGTATTAGGTTTGAAGGTAACACCTAATTTCGCCTGTTTTGCACATTGCTCTAAACGAAAAAGACTAATTTCCATCTTAGTTTTCTTTATCAATAACTTTTGAGCTTCAATATTTACCATCGTTGCTTCATGGCAAAGAGCAGGAGATTTTCCTAGTGGAATATTTATCTGAGCAGAGATACCATAGTTCAAATTGTAATTATCTTTTTCAAATCTAGGAGTCTCTTGAACATATTTTATCTCTCCAGTATTTTCGTCATATATATTTTGCCTAGTGACTTGTTCTATTGGTCTGTTAAATGACCAAGCATCTGTTACATACGGAGTGATTGTTAGGCTGGGAGAAGCACAGACAATACCTTGACTCATCTTAAAAGAAGGCATAGCCGATGGAGTTATCATCGTTGCATTATTATTTACAACACCTTGAGCATTTGAAGAGGGAGAAGCAACTGTAGTATTAGCAAAAACTTTTGTAGGGCAAAGTAATAAAACTATTGACCAAAGGTAGTTGTAGTTTCTGTTGTGGTGCTTGAAGTTATTGTTCTTGTTATTGTCGTTACTGTGTCTAATCCTGGTGTGATTAAAGTTTCTTGAAGAGAAAAAGCTCCTCCACCATTTGTTATTTTCCATCTTGGAACCGCATCTAGATTTGGCGAAGTCCAACTAAAATTTACCCCTCCAACTGTTTGTTCTGATAGTTTTGTAGCTGTAGGGTTGATATATCCGTTAAGATCTGATGATTCAATATTATGTCCTGATGCAGAATACGAATACCCTGTCCGATATTGATGACTTGTGATAGTTTCATTTATTACTGATTCTGAAGTGCTTGAAGTCTGACTCGAACCACTACGAAATTGTGGAACAATAGGAACAGCAAGTGTTCTTATTGGACATAATAGTAAAACTAATAACCAAAGTCTAGTCAATCGTAATAGTAACTTTAGTAGATCCTATGCAAGATGTACCCGATCCACCTGCGGTACAGGTATGAATCCCCGAACTCAATGACGTAAGGGCAAGAGATCCAGCAGTACCGCCTGATCCAATAGTAGTCTGTCCACCTAATACAGGTAATGATGCAATGCCCGAACTAGGAGTTACCGCAGATGGTGTGGCATCACCCATTATTACCGACTCTGTTTTTGAAAACGAAGATCCTGCTGTTGTGATACTTGTATCTGTTTGAATCATAGCTGGCACTCCATTACTAAGACTCCCAACATTGATCCCACCGATCTTTCCTGATGTTGTGGTATCTCCTACAGTTACAGATGGTGTTATATTATTTCCGCTAAGACTATATGTAGTTCCTACCTTATTTGTAACAACATATGGCATATCTACAGTGATCTGGGCAGATGTTACAAATTCTTGCTTAATGTCTGCGAGTAATGATCCACAAGGCATAAACAAAAGTAAAGCAAACAGTTTTTTCATTTGATTCCTACTTTGTTTTTACTATTATCTACTATTTTAGGGTTATTACTGTTATTTTGACCACTTTTCTTGTTTCCTACTGAGATTCCATATGAACCAAGCACTCCCGAAACTAGACCGGCTGTGAAAGCACCATCTATCCTTACTTTTCCCATATATCCAAGAGTCATCATTGATAAACTCCAAGTTAAAATCAGAAATCTTATTGCATGACCAAAAAGTTCACCCCATTCGACACCTTCTTTTTCTTCTTTCTCTTCAGCCATAAAAGTAAAGATTCTTGTCTAATACTAGCAAAGTAGCTATGTTTGGAAAGTAACACACATTTCTTTTATGTATAAGATTCTTAAACCAATCTTACTTACGTTCTTAACTACAACTGCTGTTAAGAGATTAATCGTAGATTTATTAAAAACAATATCTAAACAAACAACTAATACTTTAGATGATAGAGCAGTTGAGCTTTTAGAAAAACAACTTTTTCCAATGAAATGAAAATTACTAAATTTCTCAACATAGATATTGAGCCTGCACCTCCAGAAATGGAATTAGAAGTTGAAATGCAATGTAGAGAAATTATGAAGTCTAATGATTTAGATAATGTAAAACGATATTGCACACATATGGTCAGAAAGAAATTTGATCAAGATATATTTATGGCATCTTTACTAAACAGACTTATAGAATTAGAAGCTAATCGTGTTGTAGTAGAGATGAGAAAACAAAAAAGAAAATCAATAAATCCTATTGCAAAGTTTTTTCGTACTCGTTAAGCTCTTCATCAGTAAAGTCTCTAATTAATAATTTATCAATCTTATCAATTTCATAATTGTATTTTAGAATTGCAGTTCTTATATGTTCTGTAACCCAACGACCTTCATCATATACAACTTGAGCTTTGCCATTATCTTTTATAAAAACATAATGATCTTGCCCTTTCATTTGTATTTCAATAAAGTTTTTTTCTAAATTTTTACGTCTTATTTCTTTAAGCTTGCGTAATTTTTTTATAGAAGGATTTGGACTTTTCTTCATTTTTGATAACCAGGAGGTGGTGGTGTAAGCCAGTAGCGTACACCATTTATTATTTTAAAGTGAACATTTAGGTTTGGATCTTTAACTAAATATTCATCTTTCGGTTTAGAAAGGTAAGTCTTCATTTACTCCTGTGTCAATCTTCTGTGGATTAATGTTGCCAAATACTCCGTATGGACCATCCATCGCTTTAGCGAAGATTTGTATACATTTAGTTTTAACTTTTTCTTTTTTGTTGAAATCGTAGACTTCTCCATCTTTTGCTTTTTTGTCAATAAGGTTCATTAAATGTTCCGTCAGATAAGGAACAGAGTCAACAGGAATTGTGAGACTCAAAACTTGTTGGCCTTCGTTAAAACGATCATCGCCAATGTTCCATTTTATAGGAAGAGGTAGTGCCGGATTAAATTCCATAATTAATTGAAAAATTGAGTTAATAAAGTGTTAAAGAATGAATTAAAAGAAACTTTGTTTTTTTTACAATGATCTTTTATTTTTGAAGCAAGGGTGTCGTTAGTTCTGACACTAAAGATGTTTTTGTTCCAATCTTTTTTACGTTGCTGTTTGCGGAGAAGAAGCTCATTCAATACTTGTTCTCTCGCAGTGTTAGCAGTCTCATCTGGTGTCATAAGCTTTCATCTATTTTAGAGATTTCAAGGGCTAAAAACTCACCATGTTCAGCAGTAGTAATATGTCTGGTAATTTTTGTATCTTTGATACTGAACTTCTTTCTGAAAGATTCGACTACGTCTTTCATCTTGAGTGGATTACTTTGATGAAGTGCCTGTAGTTTTTCAAGGATGGTTTCCTTTGCTTCTTTAGTAATAGGATCAGGTAACTTTTCCAAAACTGATTTAGGTTCCAGTTTTTGATTAGGTTTTGTAGGAGTTTTAGCTACACCAACTTTTGGTGGTGGTGTTTTGGTAAGTGAGTTACCATCATCATCATCGTTGGCTAATCCGTAGACAGAAAGTAATCCATATCTACGAGCATAGGTTTGTGCAGAACCTGCTTCCTGATGTGCATTTTTTACGTTACTTGGAATCTTTGGAACAGGAAACTTACTAACTAAAGGTTCATCTCCAGAAACGTGCATCAATTTTGTAATGACTATTGTGATAACTTCTCCTTCTGGAGTGATTACAAAATCATTCAATTGAGTATGACAAAGACCAAACTCTGTAGCTGGTTGAACAGCTAACAATGCTTGAGCCAATGTTGTGTATTTGCTTTTATAAAATGGATTATTTCCATCTAAACCGGCAGCATGATGCTTTTGTTGGAAAGCGTTTAATGCTTCAACTAGTGTCGAAGGCTGTTTTGTGGTCATGAGTAATTGTTTACTTGATAATTATATTACACATATATCATGTTTACTGCAAGGCTGATTGTAATAAAGTGTTGAATTGTTCTGGTGTTAACACAACTCGCCATTCTCCTCCTCGAAACCTAACCATGCTTGCAACAAAGTCTACTCCTGCATTTTTTCTTTGAGTTTCTACTTCCCTGGGTTTTACTAAACAGGCTCGGCTCTTATCTTTATAATCACAAACCTGTACCACGCAATTTGGTATGCCGTAGATATCTCCAACGTCGTCTGGTATCCCTGCTGATAATAATCTTTATCACTTATTTCTCTTTGAAACCATTGCCATTCAAGTGTTGCAATTTCATCATTTAATTTTGTGATCAAATATTTTTTTCTCCGATCTAGCTCTTGATAAAAACATTTCATTTTTTCCACCATTTTCTTTTAATTTTATTGTTTAACTGTTCTTTTTTCATCCTTGATATCTTAAAAAAAACATGATCAAGGTCATCAATTATATTGTCAAATTCTGCATGATTTGACATTTCTAATGTTCTTTGAAAGTTAACAATGGATGCTCTAATTAGTTTCAGGTCATGTCCTGAGACATCAAGTATGTATCTCATAAATCTGCAATCTTACCTTCCCAGTAATAAACTGTAAAATACTGATCTAACAAGATTTCGTGATATTCAAAATTATGTCCTCTATCTCTTTCTAAAATTTCTCTAATGTTGCCATCAGCAAACATTTGATGAGGATTAATTTTGTGTTTTTCACAAATTTTTGTATAAGTTTCGTATTTCATTAGAACAACTCCTGTTCTGATTCAAACTTTTCCCATGCTTTCTGCCATGCAACTTCACATCTCTCTGTTGGTTGATCAATGTTCATAATACATCTACCTTCAAATGCCCAAATCGTATTACATACATCTGGTCTTAAATCGTAGTTTAGTTTCAACATTTCAACGTAGCAACCAAGTTGTTTATCAGTTGAATAAGGTTCTTTCCAATACATATCCAAATCCTCGATATATAACAAACCATCTTTCTTTCTCTTTCGCATGAAATAATTGCAATTGCTTTTTGTTTTCAAGTCAATCAATCTAATTTGTTTGGTCTTGGTGTCATAACCAAGAAGATCAAGTTGACCGCCAACTGATTTATCAGGTATCGACATCATATGTTCAACTGCCATCGGTTCAAAATGTGTAAACAATTCATGTTGAAGTAATGGTTCAACCCATGCACCATATTCATCAGGATCAATCTTGCCATTACCCAACATATGTTCAGCTAAACATTCATGGCATTTTTCTCCCCTGGGTTGCCATTGTGATCTCCACTTTTCGATATTTTCTTTATCTTCTTCAGATAATTCACTACAGACTTGAGTAGTTGAATAAGACATCCATTGTTTGGTTTCTGTATTCACATATCTGTGTGTATTTTCATCTCTTTTGATTGGAAGAGGTTTTAAAAGTTGGAAGGTTTTCATTGTTAGAAATCGTAAGTTGGAAGGTCTTTAGGATCAATAATTTCTATTGTCTCCTGTTTTGGTTTGGGTTCTTCAACCCTAGCAAGATTTTGGTATTTGACACCTTGATAACCTTGCGGAAATAAAGGATTGCCTTTGCAATCATTCACTACTTCTGTCCATCCAGGGGGAGGTTTATCAATATCTTCCAAACTCCAATAGCCTTTTTTAATACCATCCTTAATAGTTTTTATTAAAGATGCCTGATCAAACATTCTTTCCATTATTTTTTCTCCATATAATCTTTAGCTGTCTTACCAAGTTCAGCAAGTGTCGGTGGCATTTCGTTATCACTAGCTTTAAAATATTTTGGCTTAAATTCTGGCTCTTGTGGTTTGTAACCCTTCTTAACTTCATAAATATTCTTCCAACCACCTGTTATTGCGTTTTCAAGAGCTTCTTTTCTATCCTGTGATGGAAATGACCTGAGAGTATTAAAGATGCGGTTAGCAACGCTTTGAGTACACGATGCACCTTTTTTCTTTCTTATAGGCCACCATTCAATTAAAAGATCTGCATATTCTTTTAAATCATCAGGTATTACCTCTGGATTAATTATGTAATAAGAAAAAGGATCAGAGGCAACTGATTTTGGTTTTCTTTTTGTAGCACTTTTCATCTTTTGTTTAAGAATTAATCGGATAAACTGAGGGATTCTTAATTCTTCACCTCTAGCCGTATCGAGATATTCATAAAGTTCGGGTTCTAACCAGACACAAACTTTGATTTTGTCGGGGTCTGTTTTTTCCATTCATAATAAACTGTTCATTACTGACAGTAGGTGATATTTATTTAGATGTCAAGCAGATATTTGAAAAATTCTTTTCCTTATTCTTATATTTATATATATTTATAATATATATATATTTATATAT
>LULU01000100.1_pt1 | contig 12053 bp, 11 predicted proteins | sample 729521 | NCBI WGS metagenome assembly LULU01 (sample SAMN03860281, study PRJNA289734) | marine metagenome | biome: seawater column; feature: ocean; material: water; isolation source: Red Sea water column Station 108 - depth 50m | place: Saudi Arabia: Red Sea | collected 2011-10-15 | depth 50 m | reverse complement strand
TCCGTTACGAATGCTTCCCAATAAGACTCACTCAAAAGTCTTCTGCCTTGTTTTTCTAATAAATTAATTACTTCTTTGCCTGTATATAAATATGCCCCAAGTTTATTAAACCAAGCTATTCCAAAATCAGTTTTGACAACATGGTAATCAAAGGCAACACCTTTTCCTTCAACGGTTTCTTCTAAGAAATCTACAGTCTCAGCAACATTAATTATATAAAGAGTTTTTTCCTTAAATTGTAATATTCTATCAGCAAAAGTTTCTAGTTTAATAATGCTTTCTCCGTCATTCACAACAACATCTATAGCCCCTATTTTGTCTGGAAAAACATCAAATTTATTAATTTGGCTTTTAATAATTCTGTCGGGATAGTTTTTTCCATCTTGTCTTACATTTCCGATGTATGTTCTTCTGCCCTGAACAACTGCTGTTTTAAATTTTGCTTCAATAGACTTTACAGAACCACTATATCCATTTACAGTTTTAAATGTATCTATAAAATTAGCAGATAAAGGAGTTATTCCTTTTACAATAACGCATGTTTTATAAAATGTTTCCCCAGTAGGCGTTCCATCGCCAGTTACATTTGCCATAGAATATGCTAATGTATCGCCTTCAGGAAACCACTTAAAACCTTTTTCAATAAAATCAAGTTCTCCTATTAAATAAAAATCATCATTTTCTTCTAGTTTATAGTAAAGCCTAGAGCCAACAATTCTTTTACTTAAAGTATATACAGGAGAGCCAGCGCTATTATATGGATTTATATAAGAATCAAAATTAAGTAATACAGAATCTCCAGCAATATTTAACTTATTAACATTACCTGAACCAGTATCTGTAAATTTAAAAGGAAGAGATTCTTGTTTTTCTTCGTCGTATAAGTAAGAATGATAAAACTCATATATTCCAGGTTGAAAACCATCGACAGAAGAATTTTTTGCTAACACAGGTCCACTTAACCAAAAAGTTGGACTGGCAGAACTACCATCTCCATCTACAACTTGCAAAACCCACCTAGTAAGCGTATCGCCAAAAGTATATTCTCCGCCAGTTGAGTTGCTTATTGAGCAAACAAGAAAATTCCAAGCATCAGAAATCAATTCTTCTTTTGTAAATCTATATTTAGCAGCAACATTGTCTCCACCATCGCTATCTGTTGTATGGCAAGTAATGTTTACTCTTTTTAAATCTGCATATTCAGAAGCTGTTATATAAAATCCCATTACAAAACTTTGCTCTTCATTTATTGAAAACTCTTGACCTGTGTCTTTAACTACTGATTTTGGCTGGGTCGCAGATGAAGTTGCCTTTACATTAACCCCCGCTATTAATGGGTAATATGTAGTCTCAGTTGCAAGACCTACATGAGTTCCAACCCAATCGCCATGAGCGTTTGGTAAAAGTTCATTAAATTGTAAACCGACTCTTAAATTAACACTTTGAACATCAGCTACATCTTCTCCGCTTGCGTCTGCTACGTTTCCAATATATTCAGATGCGCTAGAATTAACTCCATCACTATCGCTACCTGCGAATGGAGTAGATATTAAACAATTACCAACCGTAGGGGATTGAATTGCTTGATTTGCTTGAGTCCATGCAAGTGCAGTTGAATCTGCGTTTAAACCATTAAATAATCTATAATTTATATATCCAAACCATTTATTATTAATTGCGTCATCAAATTCTCCATCGCCTATTCTTAGATTACCGTCACCTACATAAAAAACAGGCAAATCGCTATCAAAAGTTGTTATTTGATTAGCGTTCCACCCATCGCTATCCCTTATGTCTATAGCGCTTTCATTGTCATCGTAGGCAACAATAAATGTTTCGCTACTACTTGAGCCGTCTATTTTTTTATCAGAGTGCATTGTAAATAGACCCCTATTTGGCAATATTTGCAATGTATGACTTGTGCTAGTGTCTCTATCAAATTGACCCAAGATTTCTAGCCTTCCTATGTTGCTTATATTGACGCCAGTTAAATCAAGGGATTCTTTTTCATCCATATCTCTAGGGTCTGCATTTGTGTTTAGACCGCCATGAAACATTTCAATTTTGTATGTTTGCTTTGCCATTACTCGCTTTGATTCATAAATGGAGCTAGCGCACTGTTATATTCTCCTAGCAACTCTTGATACTGCGCTCGGTGCAACGCAACAATTTCAGGGTCTTCATCTTCGTTAAAATAAGTAATTTGTCTTTGTTTTAGTCTTGAGCTAGCACCAAGAACTAGCGCATGTTCTAGCTCATCTGGAAATTTAGAGACCGAACTGTCTCCATGCTCAATCGTCGGATTATCCATTGTGTAATACCTACATGGATTTCCTGCTGCGGGTTCAGGATAAACATAAATATCATTATCGTTAAAAGTCCATCTTGGAGATTCATCTGAAGCATAAAAAATGCTATGAGGATTTTGAATTTTTCCCTGTAAAGAGGCATCCGCAAAAACACAAGATAAATACAAGCTAGAAGTATCGTCATCTTCTCTTCTTTCCACTAATAATACTCTGGAATTTTCAAGATTACTAGCGATTGGATTGGAAGTAACGTTTGATGATTTTGTTGCAAATTGAATTAAAAAATCTGGTCTTACTTTATTTATTATTTCTTTTGCAGTATCTTGTAAAGCGTCTTGTATAGCTTGTTGATTTGCAGAAGCATCATCAGAGCCTACACTTGCGGTAGCCCCAATTATATCCTCAATTCTTACTTGAAACGTAGCCATTAATCATCCGCTCCTGTAAGGTTTTCAATAGAGCCATTTCTTGTGGTTACGAATGCCTGCATAGGATTTGGAACCATATGGGGCATAGGTTCTTTAGCTCGCGAAGTATCAATGTATTCTTGTTCTAGCTTTTTTGCTAATCCCATATGCCCGCTACCAACTTGAAGGTTCCCTCCAAGATTTAAAAAATGACCTAATGTATTATGAATTGCTGCTGGAATTAATTGTTCGGGTAAGTCTATTCTGCTAGCTATACTAGCTTTAGGCTCTGGCTTTGCATAATAATACACTTTTAATGTATTTCCAGAGTCAGGATTTTTTGTCAAATACAACTTGTGCGTATCTTCTTGCCAAAAACCACCGCTAGAATATGAAGTTGTCCCACTAGAAGAGTCTATTGCTACCGTAAAAGTGTTATCAGTATTATATGTAATTGAAAATCTTTTTCCATTTAAATACGATTTTTTTGTTGAAGTTATATAATGACCTTTTATTTCGCTAAAAACAACATAGTCGCCAGTAGATAAGCCATGTGCAGCTGAAGTAATAAAAGTAGGGTTTTGTTGAGAAACATTAGTTATAGAGCCTGTTGAAGTATCTGTTTTTATATAATAACCTATTTTAGAAACATCGTCATCCTCAACATTAGATATAATCGCAGATTCGTCCACAAAAGGAACATCGGCTTGGTCCAACTCAACTTTGTAAACTTGACCTGAATAATTGTTTTTAGTAAAAACATACTCTTTTCCACTAGAACTAAACGATTGAAAGTCTTTTTTACGGACTGCTCTCATAGCAATGTCGTTTACAGCCTGGTCAAAATAAATTTCCATTAAATTGTGAGACACAGGAATCTCAATTCCACCTGCGACTACTCCTGCATCAATTAATTCGTATGCTTCTTGATACCTCATTAGTATTTCTTTTTGCGTTTTTTACGGACTCGTGATTTTTTCTTTCCTAACGTAGTTGTCATTCTTGACGAACCATCGCTAAATGTTGTTGCTCCCGTTCCGTATGTTGTTTCTTTCATATTTTTCCCTATCTTGAGGGCGGTTGCCCGCCCCCAAGCGATTATTAGGTTTTAGACTAGCTTTAAGATAGCGTGTGTTTGCTCATTACGAAGCTCAACACCTGCTTCCATTAGCCATTCATCAGTCTGTCCATCACGACCATCCTTAACGATGTCTTTACGAAGTTGCATATCGCGACCAGCCAAAGGACGAATTGAAAAATTCGCAGGGTCAACCGCTATTGCATAATCTTCATATGCACCTTTTAAAAATGGATGAGGAACAAACTCAAGCTCTCCAACAGGTCCCATATAGGAACGAACTCTTAGACCGCTTTTTGTTTTTTCACCTGTATCGTAAAAACCAGTATCAGAACCTCTTGTCATTGAAGCTAGCTTTACCATCCATTTGTTTGATGCAAACACCATTTTCTTCATACTTCCAGACACCATATCAGAAAAAATGTACTCAACAACTCCATCCATGTTATTTAAATCTCCAGAAGAATTATTTAACTGAAGATTTGTGTTGTCATATCCATTCAAAGAAACAATGGAGCCAGCAGAGCTTCCAAGACCTAAACCTTGAAATGTTCTTTTTGGGTTTTCTGAGCTAGCATCAAGAGAAATAGCGCCATTAGTAAGAATAGCCCATTCAATATCTGCTTTAATTTTTGCTAGCTTTCTAGCTTGCAAACGAGACATTTCTGAACCACCGTAATGTTTAGACGCTTTTGCTGTACCAGTAATAGTGTAAGGCTCACGAAAAATTTGCGTACAATTTTTCAACCTACGAACCTTCTTGCTAGTTTCAGCACCAACCGCAGCACCTTCAGCATATACGCCAGCGCCACCTTCTAGCTTAAACTCCTTGTCATCGACAAAAAGCGCTTCAGCTTGCCAAAGACCATTAGAACCTTTGTAAATACCACTGTCATATTGACCAAGAGTACCTACATGGGTAAAAGTAGTAACATCACTGCCATTTACCCCGAAAAGGTCACTTGCATCATCACATTGTTCAACTTGATAAACAGTAGCATCGCCAGATTTAACATGACAGCCAATAAACTGAACCATTCTATCTGTGGCATTTGCACTATTAACAGATTTTCCGATTGCAATAGCCATAACATGCGTTACGTTTGTTTGAATTGTCCCATGTGATTGAGAAACTGAATAAAGACCGCCAACCTCAAAAAGTTCTAAATCAGCTTGCTTATCAAATCTAACAATAGTGTTGTGACCGTTAATTCCACCAGTCGCTGTATCACCAACATCGGCAGTTGCTGCAATATCTCCAGCAGTTGCTGTAACCATTGATTTTTTAACGGATTTTTTAATCATGTACTCATCTTCCATCCACTCAAATATAGGGACTGGAGTCACGCTTGACTTCATTCCAAAAAATGAGAAAATGGGAGTAACATTTGGATTGTAGTAGTGGATTTTAGACCCTAATTCAAGGACTTGTCTTTGAGACGCATCTGAAAATTGAAGAGCTGTACCCGTACCATAATTTGTAGCCATTTTGCTACCTCCTATTTATGTTACGATAATGTTACAGCCCACTTAAAAAAAAAGAGACTATAACACTATGTATTAGTATTATTAAATTCCATAATCCCTTTCCAAAAATCGTCTACAGCTTTTTCTTCTGGTTCAATAGCTTGAGGCGCATTTCCGCTAACAGAAGCTGCGCTATTCGGTTTATTCTTTACCTTAGGAGTTTGCTCATTCGATTTTGGTTGAGGACTATTCCCTTTTTTCGATAAAGTTTTCCAGATTTCCACCAAGTTCTCCTGAGATACATTATTTGGGTCAGCCATAAATTGCCTGTATTCAACAACTTCAGTATCGCTTAACCCCATTTTCTGTAACTCTGCGGTTTCTGCGTCAAATGCCTGAGACTCTGAAAGTTCAGACTTTAACTTTTCCACCTCCATCATGGCTTGAGCAGCGCCTTGACGTATTAGCCATTGGTCTTGTTCTGCTCTCCATTTAGCGGAGCTAGAGTTATCAATGCTTTCATCGAGAATATCATAATCGTCAGGCTTAACTGGCGGTGCATTCATATCCTTTTGTTTTTCCTGTACGGAATCTGTTAGTTTTTTCACAACATCAGGATTGCTGGCAAGGAAGTCGTCTAGTTGAGCTAGCTTATCAAACTTGTCTTTCTGACTACTCCATTCATTTCTTTCTTTGTCTGTTTTTGACTGGAGTTGTTTATAAGCTTCTGCTAATTTCTGTTTACCTTCCTCATCATCCTTGAATTTGTTCTCGATTAACCATTGCTCAATCTCGGATTCATTTTGCTCTGGTTCTACTTTATCAACTTTCTCATCAGATTGAGTCTCTTGAGCTTCTGCGGGCTGTTTAACAGCTTCTTGTGTTTCCACTGGCTGTTCTTGTTCAGCTTCAGGTGAAGAGCCTGTATTGAACTCATCGAGTTCAGCAAGAAGGTTATCTTCGCTCATTGTCTCGTTCTGGTTTTTCTGGTCTTCATTTGTCATTACGATGCTCCTTTAAAGTTATCCGCTATGCTTGCGGAGCTTTGGATTCTGAGTTAATCGCTTGTTTTACGACAGACAATTCTTCACCGACCATGCGAGTCTTGTCTCTTTGTCGTGCTTGTTCCAACTTTGCATTAGACTTAATGTTGCTTACCGCTTCAGAAACTGGTTTGGTAGCTTCACTAATTTCAGCCCTCATGTTGGCATGGAACACTTCCCTCTCACGAGTTTGCAAGTCACCTTGCATTTTCTTGAGTTCTTCCTGCGCTTGTTGTAACTGCGCTTGTAAATTTGCTATTTCTCCCATACGTTGCATTAATGACGCTTTATCTATATCGCCTTTCATATTCATAATAACTTGCGTTTTATCATAAATACCTGCATTAAGAAGAGTTAAATCTTTTTGTAATTCTGCCATTGGAGATTTAGAACGAGTAGAACCAACTACCACTCGAACATCAAATTGAGACGTCTCCATATCATATAGTTTTTTAACAGCCCCCGTTTTATCGTCAAAAACAGGAATGTTTAATGTTAATTCACTTTCGTCTCCAACTGGACTTACGATTCGCAATGTGCGTTGTTGGTCATATACGCTTGGCATCCACTGTGTTACGACTTTAGCTGTTTTAGTCAGCATGTCGTAAATAGGTAAAATTTTCCAATTCTGTTTCCTAGAAGAAGATTCATCCATAATCTGCGCCTCTCCAACAGTGCCAGGAGCGCCTTGAGCATTTCCTTGTAGAAATTTGTATGCACCAAATACAGTTTCAATATCTACTTCATATCGTGATTTTTCAGTGTATAGCTGAGAAGAAACAGCAGGAGGCGCAAATTCTTTTATTTTTCCTGTTGCCAATGCGCCAGGATTCGCTCGAATAATTGCATTTGGTATATGCCATTTTTGTATTTCACTAGCATCAATAGCACCATCTTCATAAAGAAGTTTAAAGTTTGTTGTAGCATTGGTATGCGAAATAATTAATGCCTCAGTCCTGTTGAGCATGCGTTGGGGTGTTTTGGCGTGCCTTACATCACCACTGGGAAACGGATTGCCAGCATGCTCATTACAGGCTACTGCGATAGGATACTCAGAGATTGGAAGTATCTCATCGTAAAGAACTGTGTCACCAACAACAAACACTTCTCTAATTCTTGTTTGATACGCTAATTGCTCTGTAATAATTCCTTCTTTTATAAACGCATCGTATTGCTCGTCTTCAATTAAATTTTTATATTCTTCTTTGTTGTATAATTTATTTTTACCTGTAGTTGTATCCAGAATTAAAGCATGAGGAATATTTACTTTTTTAAAATAACAATATTTCCTCACTCTAGATTGATGGTCTAAATCGTTACTTCCTCTGGTTTCAATATTGTCTCGTGAATATTTTCCAGATTCTTGCTCGTTTCTTTGATGATTTTCTTCCGCATCATCAATTTGCTTTGCATATTGAGGAAACAATACTTTTAAATGTTCTTTGGTATGAAGGTCGGAGTAGATAATTGAGCTAGCATCGCTAAAATCAGGCATAGAACTGTTTGGGTCTACAAAAATAGACTCAGGTGGCATACGTTTTACTTTAATAGTTCCTAAACCACCATCTCCCTGCCAATCAGGATAGATGTACATATATGCCAATCCTTTAACAATAAAATCTTTACATGCTTGACGAAAATGTACATCTGCATCAGAATCGTACCATATTTTATCAAGTAGTTGGTCAAAGACGAACGCCGCATCATTGTCGGTTTTGCCCACAGAGTGAACATCCCATTCAGGAGCAGATGCGGCGATATTCGCTAAAACCTGCTCGACAGCGGGACGTATTTTATTGTTAGCTTCGGGGGGTTGCCCCACACTGAGCAAGTAATTCTTTTGACTCTTAGTAAGCTGTGACCCTAAATAAAATTCATGGTCTTCTGCCATTTGGTATCGGTATTCATCAGAAGAGCTTTCAAAAAGCAAGTAATCTGCCCTAACTTCTTCTGCCGAAATTTTTTTAGTTTCAAGCTGACGTAAGTTTAACATATGTTGTGGGTAAATGTTACAAAAATGTTACAGTAAATTCAAAATTTTTTGTTTAACAAAAGTAAAGTTGAAATTGGGACCAGGATTAATTCAGAAGTATTGTCATCACCGCCATTTATTTTTGGCGCTAACTCATTGATATATAGGTACTTAACGGCTTTGCGTAATTTGTCAACGCGAAACATTAACATAAACTTAACATCTTTGTCTACTGTAAAAACCTGAATCCACCATTTTGCTTCTGTAATAGAAAGACCAGAAGGTTTTCCCCTGGAGCGAATTTCAATAGCTATATTCCCCGTATCCGCCCAAATATCGCGTTCGGTTTTTACTTCAATACTTCCTTCGCCTTCAAAAAGCTCTCTTATTTTTTCTTCGTATATTTGACCGAAGTTTAAATCAATGTCGAAATTTCCCATTAAGCTTCAACAAAATCCGCAGCGCTAAACATTTGACCTGTTTCCCAATCTACTTCCGTAATAGGTGGCGGTGGTAACCATTCCCCTTTTTCGTTTTGTTCTACGTCAGGCGCCCATATATCATCTATTGCCCAACGAAGTGCATCTAGAGTATCTTTTTTAAATGTACCGTGTTCTTTAAAATTTAAAAGTTCTGTTTCCAGTTCCTCATGGGATTCTTTTAAAAATACAGAATGCGACGCAAAATGAGGTTGCATTTGTTTAATACGGTAATATTTTGCCTTAATCGCTTTTCTAGTATTAATATTATAAAATCTTCCTGTTTCTTTTGAATGTCTGCGTACATAATCAGCTAGCATCACATGTCCAGTTTCTTCAATCTTAATATCTCTTGGATGATACATGTCCGCTAGCTCAAATAATTTATCAGCTCCATCCATCGGTGCAACTTGCCCTCGAAAGTAGTCAAGAACGTAAATATTGTACTCTTTGTCTACTGCTATTACCATAATTACCGTATAATCTGCTTTTACGTTTTCACTTGATGCTGGGTCAACGCCTATAAACATATTTACGGGCAGTTTTACTCTTCTACCCTCATCAGTACGCATGATAAAGCTTTGTTTATCCTCATACATATACCTACCTTCCCAATATCGCATATCTTTTTGTTTAAATATACGAAAACTGTCATCAACGGGTATATTTTGGTACTCTTGATAAAAATATGCAATGTCACCTTCTGATTTTAAGCGTTCTTTTTCCGCCATTAACCACGAATAAGGTCTTCTATCTTCCCACAAGACTTTTACATTGCCTTTTTTATCTGTAAACTCATTGCCAGAGGTTCCAAATTTGCCTTTTGGTAAATCTTGAGGCACAGCCTGAAAAAATAACGACCTCCAACCCTTGACTTTATAATTTCCCTCTTTATCATACGCTAGTGGTCCTGCAATTCTATTTAAATATGCGTCTGTATCTACGATTGTACCTATAAATACAAGTTTTGCGTCTCCAGAACCAGGAATAACCGCTGCGTTTAGCCATCTTCTGAATTTATCCCTTGCTGTAGGGGTAGTGCTGTTTGATTCGCCCTCTCCATCGTCAATTATTGTTAAAGTTGGACGGTATGCTCCATATTTTAGTCCACGAACCTTTTGTCCTGTACCACGAATAAGGCATTTGCACATAACATTGGGTTTCCCGTACTCATCAAACCCGCCAATTACCTCTTTTTCTTCCTTTCCCCACACGGCGCCCTTTCTATCGCCAAAAAAATATTTAATTTTAGGATTAAATTCAATTTCGTTGCCGATTGCCTCTAAATTATACTTAGACTGCATTTCAGATTCGGAAATAAGCAGTAAAAAACGCTCTTCACCAAATAATATGCGATGAAGTGGGTATATCAGGTTGATAAATGTTGATTTTGCGTGGTCTCTTGGCGCCACTACGGCTAGTTTATGCCCTGGCTCCATATCTATTAAGGTTTTGGCTATTTCGCGGTGAAATTCGGGCGATTTGGAGCGACAATGAAAGTGCATAGAATTATCAGGGTCGCCAAAAAGAATTTCAGCAAACGTAAAAATGTCTAAATACATAGCCTCTAGCATTTTTTGCTTGTTATCAGCCTTCACCAAAGCTCCCTGTAAATTTTTCTATATTTTCTAGCTGTTCTTTGTAAGCATCTACCTCATCTATCAATTCTAGGATAAATTTAGCTACTACACCATCTACAAAATAAGGTTCGTCATCAATATGAACTAATCCAGGTTGTGAAACGTCAATTTGGTCACTTTTTGACTGTGGATGATGTGTGTAATTCTTCGTTTCTACTGTTTTGCGCGCCATACGTTGTTTCTGCAATGGTTTTTCGTACAGATGATAATTTTTTAATGTCGCCATCAGATAATGCGAATACACCTTCAATTTGTTCTTCTTTTTTCTCTTTAGTTAAATGACCAAGCATGTCACTAACCCTATTAAGAGCATTTAGCTTTGTCGCAGCGGGAATTTCTACATTTTCTATCATATCTTTATATTTACTGGCAACATAATCGTCGTCTAACCCCATTGCACTTAATTTATCTCTCATATTCATGGCTATATACTCTCTTATATGCTTTCTTTTGAGGATTCCCATTCCGCGCCGTAAAGCTTGTTCTGGGTTGTTATCTTTATAAATAGTTTGGTAGGCAAGAATAATAGATTCAGCGTCCCACATGCCAAGTTTATCTGTTTTGCCATGTAAAAATAAGGCATCTACAAATGTTCTTTGCTTTGCGGTTGGGCGCACATTTTTAACTAAATCTTTACCAAAATAATATTTGTCTCGGTAGTAATCAGGCTGTTCTTGAGCGTAGACATGTTTTTTATGGACACCACACTCACCATATCCAGTGCGAATAAAAATATACGGCTTTTTAACATTTGAAGGTTTTTCTGTGCGCCTGCCAGTAACTTGGATAACTTTTTTATCCTGAGTTTGTATCCATTCTCCAATTTGGGATTGACGCCAGTCTTTAATAACCTTAATTCCAAGTTTCTTAGCTTCTTTAGGCGTGTAAACGTCAAATTCCTTTCCTCTGCACTTAACTTTCATTTAAAAAAAAATATTTCTATCTTTTAATATCTCTTTTTTTATGTTTTCTAACAGCATTATAGACCTTTGCTCTATCAGCAGTTTTTTTCTCCCAATGTGTATCCTTTATCATGCGCTGCCCAACGACCTTACTGCCAGTCCCAGACTTCCGCACCTTAGCATAAATTTTATCTTGAACATTAGAAGGTTCGCGGTCTTTTAGTTCTTTATTTTTTCTTAGTCTTGATTTACCCATTAAAACGGTACTCCTTGATTCTTGTCTTCCACTTTAAATGAAATGTATTCAACTCCTGATTGACCCACTTTCTTCCAACCTGCAACTTTAACTTCTCTACCACCTATCTTTCCTTGCCCCGTAAAATCGGGCTGGCTTTCTTTTTCTTTGTTTGCATTGTTAAATATTGAAAATGTGTCATCTTTTTGTTCGTATGGCATTTAAAACTCCTGAATTTGTTAAAAAATAATTTCTTGCCCCGCTAAAAATATAACGATAATGTTACAGTAAACAAAAACAAAAAGGTTGAGTTCGCAACCTAAGGTTTACCTAACCTAAGGTTTATTTAACCTAAGGTTTTTTAGTTTTTTTTACTTAAGGTTATTTATATAATATATTCTTATTCTATTTCTATTTCAAAGAAAGGCTATCAATGGCTAATAGCCAACGCATAGCCTATGGCTATGGCGTCGCTATAGCCTGGCTATAGGGGGGCTATAGTATAGTATACAATATATAAG
>LULU01000397.1_pt1 | contig 12059 bp, 12 predicted proteins | sample 729521 | NCBI WGS metagenome assembly LULU01 (sample SAMN03860281, study PRJNA289734) | marine metagenome | biome: seawater column; feature: ocean; material: water; isolation source: Red Sea water column Station 108 - depth 50m | place: Saudi Arabia: Red Sea | collected 2011-10-15 | depth 50 m | reverse complement strand
GTTAAAGGATTAGCCGTTAGTTTAATTACTGGTTCAATTGGGTTTCCAATTATATTTCCTTGTCCGGTTGGAAATAGGTGAAGATTAAATCCTCCTGCAGCTTGTAAACCTTTAGTTGGTTCTTCTGCTGGTTCTAGCACATCAATAAATTTACATCCCCCAATTTTTTGAAAGTTTCCAAATGCTTTTTCTTCAATTGTAGTAAGTCCACCAGCTATGTTTCCAGCTGTTGGTTGACTTTCAGAAAGATCGTCTGTTGCTTCTTTTAAGATGAAATCATTATACGAACTCCACGTTTTTCTAAACTTCTCTTGAGCCTCAGGAGTTTTTCCTCTTTTTTCACAAACAGTTTCAGCACCTGTTAACTCAGATGTTTCACCAAAACATAAATGAACACCAAGGGGCTCTAATTTATCCATTAAATTTCCAACTGTAGGATTTGATGCTAATCCTGATGTTGTATCAGACTCTCCACATTTAACTGATATCCATAAATCACTTATAGGACGTTCTTCTCTTTGTTTCTCAGATGCCCAAATTGAAAATTCTTGAGCTTTCTTTGAAACTCTTGCAATAGTATCTATATCTCCTACACCTTCTATACTAAAACCTTCAACTGGTTTTCCAGTTGTTGCAATTGCATCAACAATTCTTTTTGTCCATTTAGGCTCAATACCAATTACTATAACTGCTGCAACATTTGGATTTTTTCCTGTTCCAATCATTGTTCTAAAATGAAGCTCTAGGTCTGCTCCAAATTGTAATCTTCCATAAGAATGTGGAAGTGCAATCGTACCTTTAATATTATTAGCTACAGCTTCAGCACAAGCATTTGAAATATCATCAACAGGTAGAATTATTACGTGATTTCTTGTACCTGTTCTTCCATCTTCTCTTTTATATCCTAAAAACGTTTTTGGAATTTCCATTTTACCACTTTTTAGTTTTTACGTTGTGAACATGTACATGCTCACCTTTTTTAATTGATTTTACTACTTTGCCAATATCATGTCCGTATTTTAATATTGTATCTCCCTCGTTAAGATCAGTCATAGCAATTTTATGACCCAAAGGTATTTCATCCATCGATTGAATTTTTACTGATTTATCATTTTCCATAATCCAGCAATCACAGTCTTGTTTAGGAGTAATTTTTTCAATAACTACAACACCTACATTGTCTTTTTCATCGTGGATTATAATATCTGTGCCAGCCATTGTGACGATTTCTTTGTTTGAAATTCGATCCAATTTATATATGAATTGGGCACTTTGACAATTAAAAAATAGAATTAAGAAGGATTTGATATGGCTAAAATGACAACCGAAGAAGCTTTTGTAAAAGTTTTACAAATGCATGGTATCGAACATTCGTTTGGTATTATTGGTTCTGCATTCATGCCTATTTCTGATCTTTTCCCAGAAGCTGGAATAACTTTTTGGGACGTTGCTCATGAAACAAATGGTGGATTGATTGCTGATGGTTATACGAGAGCAACTGGAAAAATGTCAATGGTGATTGCTCAAAATGGTCCAGGTATTACAGGACTTGTTACACCAATAAAAACTGCTTACTGGAATCATACTCCGTTACTATTAGTTACACCACAAGCTGCAAACAAAACTATGGGCCAAGGTGGTTTTCAAGAAGTAGAGCAAATGAATTTATTTAAAGACATGGTGTGTTATCAAGAAGAAGTTAGAGACCCATCAAGAATGGCTGAAGTTTTAAACAGAGTAATAGAAAAAGCTTTTAGAGGGTCAGCGCCTGCACAAATAAATGTACCAAGAGATTTTTGGACACAAGTTATAGATATAGAATTACCTCCAATTGTAAGATTTGAAAGACAAGGTGGTGGAAAAGATGCTGTTGATAGAGCGGCGAAATTATTATCTGAAGCAAAATTCCCAGTAATATTATCTGGAGCAGGAGTTGTTATAGGTGATGCCATTGATGATTGTAAAAAATTAGCAGAAAAGCTTGATGCACCTGTATGTAATGGATTACAACGGATCTAAAGCTGCAATGGAGTTAATTTCAAAAGCTGATGTAGTTTTAGCATTAGGAACAAGATTAAATCCATTTTCAACATTACCAGGATATGGAATTGATTACTGGCCAAAAGATGCAACAATTATTCAAGTAGATATGAACCCCGATCGTATTGGTTTAACTAAGAAAGTTACAGTTGGTATTTGTGGTGATGCTAAAATGGTAGCTCAACAAATATTAGAAAAACTTTCATCAAATGCTGGAGATAATGGTAGAGAAGATAGAAAAAATCTAATTCATCAAACAAAATCTGCATGGTTGCAAACTCTTACAAGTTTAGATCATGAGGATGATGATCCAGGAACTGTTTGGAACAAAGAAGCAAGAGAAAGAGATAAAGATAGAATGTCTCCAAGACAAGCATGGAGAGCTATTCAAGCTGGAATGCCAGAAGATGTTATAATTTCAAGCGATATTGGAAATAATTGTGCAATTGGTAATGCATACCCAACATTTGAAAAACCAAGAAAATATTTGGCACCAGGTTTATTTGGACCATGTGGTTATGGATTTCCATCTATTCTTGGAGCAAAAATTGGATGCCCAGATACTCCAGTTATAGGTTTTGCTGGTGATGGAGCTTTTGGAATAAGCATGAATGAAATGAGTTCGTGTGCAAGAGAAGAGTGGCCTGCAATAACAATGGTAATTTTTAGAAATTATCAATGGGGTGCTGAAAAAAGAAATTCAATTTTATGGTTCGATGATAATTTTGTTGGAACAGAGTTAGATCCAGAATTAAGTTATGCAAAAGTTGCTAATGCATGTGGTTTAAAAGGTGTTATTGCAAATACAATGGAAGAAACTACAAAAGCTATTAAACAATCATGTGAAGATCAGAAAAAAGGTATTACTACATTTATCGAAATAATTCTAAATCAAGAATTAGGTGAGCCATTCAGAAGAGATGCTATGAAAAAACCAGTTAAAGTAGCTGGTATAAGCAAGAGTGATATGAAACCTCAAAAGTCTCTTGTTAGTTGAGATTAGTAAAATTTCATTATAAAAATAATTAACTGTCAGGAAATAAATGAAAGTTAAGAATATTCTTTTTATAATGGCTGATCAACTTAGGTGGGATTACCTTTCATGTTATGGCCATCCACATTTAAAAACTCCTCACTTAGATAGTTTAGCAAAAAAAGGTGTAATGTTTGAGTCTGCTTATGTTCAAGCACCAGTATGTGGTCCATCAAGAGCATCTTACTACACAGGAAGAACAGTATTTAGTCATGGCTCCACATGGAACCAAGTTCCACTTCCAATTGGCGAATTAACTATTGGTGATTACTTGAGGCAGTCAGGAATAAAAACTTGTGTTGTCGGCAAAACACATATGAGACCTGATATTAATAGCATGAATAGATTGGGAATTTCAAAAACAACAGAAATTGGTTCTGTTGTAATGGAACCAGGGTTTGATCCTTATGAGAGAGATGATGGTCTGCATCCAAACAACATTATGAAAAAATCTGAAAAAAAATTATCCTATAACGAATGGTTAAATAAATTAGGATATGATGGAGATAATCCATGGGATAGCTGGGCTAATTCAGTTGATGGAGAAAACGGAGAAGTTTTAAGTGGTTGGAGATTAAGAAATTCAAATAAACCATCTAGGTTACCAGAAAAACATTCAGAAACTGCATTTATGACTAATAGAGCAATCGATTTTATAAAAGAAACTAAAGAACAATGGTTTTTACATCTATCATATATAAAACCACATTGGCCTTATATTGCACCTGCTCCATATCACAATATGTATTCGCAAAATCAATTTTATCCTGTTCAAAGATCAGACTCAGAAAAAAATATTAATCATCCTGTTTATAAAGCTTTTATGGAAAATAGTATTTCAAAAACATTTTCACAAGAAAACGTAAGAGAGACAGTTCTTGCTGGTTATATGGGTTTAATCAAACAAATTGATGACAATCTAGGAAGACTTTTTAAGTTTTTGGAAGAAAATGGGAATATGCAAGATACTATGATTGTTTTTACATCAGATCATGGTGATTATCATGGTGATCATTGGCTTGGTGAAAAAGAATTATTTCATGAGCAAATAGTAAAAGTACCGATGATTATTTATGATCCAAGTGAAGAAGCAAATAAAACAAGAGGAAAAAAAGAGAAAAGATTTATAGAGGCAATTGATTTACTTCCAACATTTTTAGATGCTGTAGAAAGTAAAGCCAGCAAACATAGACTTGAAGGTTCTTCTTTAATTCCAATTCTAAGAGATGAAAAAATTAGCAAATGGAGAGAGAGTGTATTTAGCGAGATAGATTATTCATTTAATGAAGCAAGAAAAATTTTAAATATAGGCGCTTCAGATGCAAGAGCCTATATGATTAGAAACGATAAATGGAAATATATTTATTATAAAGGTTTTCCACCACAATTATTTGATTTAGAAAAAGATAAAGATGAATTTAATGATCTTGGTCAATCTAAAGATCATCAAAACATACTAAATCAAATGAAAGATATTTTACTAGAAAGATTAACAGATCGAAAAAATAGAACTGCCGCTGACGATGAATTTGTTTTGAAAGAGAGAGATTATTCTGAAGATGGTGGTATAATGATTGGTGTTTGGTAATCTAAGGATACATTAAACTTGGCAAGTACAAACATAAAGCTGGAAAAGCTATTAATAATGCAAGTCTAATAACGTCAGTAATTAAGAACGGCAAAGTACCAAACCAAATTGTTTGAAGAGGCGTTTTGTTCATTACTCCTTTAATTACAAACAAATTCATACCAACTGGAGGTGAAATCAACCCAAATTCAACGACAATTACAGCAAATATTCCAAACCATACTGGATCAATTCCAGCATCAGCAATTACAGGATAAAAAACAGGAATAGTTAAAAATAACATTGCAAGAGAGTCCATTACAGTTCCAAGAACTAAATAAATAGCGCATATAACTAAAATAATCCCTAATGGAGTTAGTTGAAGGTCATTAATAAAATCTACTACCGTGAAAGGTAATTGAGTAACTGTTATTAAAAAATTAAAAACACTTGCACCAATAACAATTAAATAAAGGGCACCAACAGTTTTAACAGTATCCCATATAGAATTTCTGAGCAGTTCAATTGTAAGCTCACCCCTAAAAAAAATAAATATGATCACCAAAATTACCCCAACTGCTGCACTTTCAGTAGCTGTAAAGAAACCAAGATAAAGACCACCATTCTATCTCGTGCAGTCATTTTTTCTCCATGACCACCTTGATCAGGGTAAATTACTAAATAAACTCTAATAGCAATCATATATAAAACTACTGCAATCAATCCTGGTATCAGAGCTGCAAAAAATAGTTGCTGTATCGATTGCTCAGTTAAATAGGCATAAATTATCAATATTACACTTGGTGGAATTATAATTCCTAATGTTCCACCTGATGCAACGGAACCACTTATTAATGCATCGCTATATCCGTGTCTTTTCATTTCTGGTCCTGCCATTTGTGACATCGTAGCTGCTGTAGCTATTGAAGATCCACAAATCATTCCAAAACCAGCACATGCACCAACCGTAGACATTGCTAATCCACCTTTATAGTGACCAACTACTGCATAAGCTGCATCATATAAATTTCGAGATAAGTTTGCTCTATTTGCAAGATTTCCCATCAAAACGAAAAGAGGTAATACAGATAAAGTATATTTAGAGACAGCTTCAAACGGAGCAGTTCCTAAAACAAAAAGAGCTTGTTCAAAACCTGTTATTAAAGCAAAACCGGTAAAACCAACTACTAACATTGAAATACCTATTGGTACATTTAATGCCATAAGAATTAGTACGACTAAAAAAGATAACGAACCGCTTACAATAGGATCAAAGCTCATGAGTTTTCACTCCTTAAAGCATTAATTAGCCAAAAAACTATAGCAACAACACTCAACCACATGCCAACAGATGCTGCATAATAAAAAGGATAAAAATATATTTCTAAATCAATAGTTACTCTTTCATTTTTAAAAAAAGCCATAGCTTCTTTTGTTGTTGCATATGCCATCATGGACATAATCACTATCATTAAAATAAATCTAAAAATGTTTATGAAAATTTGAAAGGTATTGTTAGAGACATTTTTTATAAAATCAGCAGAAACATTTGCATTTAAAAAGAAAGCTCTTGGCATTGCTAAGAAGGCAACTAAGGCCATTCCAAATTCAACTAATTCAATTGTTCCTGTAACAGGAGAATTTAGAAATCTTCTACCAAAGACATCACAAAAAGTTAGTATAGCTAAAGATAATAATATTAATCCTGATATAATTGCTGAAAGATCAAATATGTAATTAATTTTAAATTTCATTTGATAAACTTTCTTCTAATTTATCAGAGATTAACGTATAAAGTTATAAAAATATGAAATTTATCTCATTCAATCATGATAACAGTGAAAAGTTTGGAATTATTGAAAATAATTTAATAACCGATCTAACTGGAAAGATAGATGGAGCTTCAAGTTTAAAAGAATTAATAAAGATAAAAAAGATTAAAGAAGCAAAAGAATATGCAAAGAGTAATCCAGGATCTATAAAACCTGATCAAATTGAATATTCTCCTTTAATTCCTAATCCAGGTAAAATTATATGTGTAGGTTTGAATTACAGTGAACATGTAAAAGAAACAAACCGTACTGTTGAGGAAAACCCAGTTATATTTCACAGATTTCCAGAAAGCCAAACAGCTCATATGCAAGCAATACAAAGACCAACTGTATCAGAAAGTTTAGACTTTGAAGGAGAAATGGCAGTTGTAATGGATGAGGGTGGTAAACACATCAAACCAGAGGATGCGTTAAAGCACATCGTTGGTTTTTCTTGTTACAACGAAAGTACTATTAGAGAGTGGCAAAGACATACTAGACAATTTGGTATGGGAAAAAATTTTGAAAAGACAGGAAGTTTTGGTCCTCACATGGTTTTAGCAGAAGATATTCCAGATTATAAAAGTTTAAAGATAGAGACTAGGCTTAATGGCGAAGTAATGCAAAATGCTAAACTAAGTCAATTAATTTTCGATATACCAATTTTAATTTCTTATGTATCCAAAGCTATGGCATGGAGAGCAGGCGATGTTTTGGTAACAGGAACTCCTGGTGGAGTAGGCTTTAAAAGAAATCCACCTGTTTTTATGAAACCAGGAGACAATGTTGAAGTCGAAATCACTGATATTGGTGTTTTATCTAACACTATTAAGGATGAAATAATCTCAAATTAGAGTTAAAATTTTAATATAAATTTTAGAGGGAGAAATATGAAAAACAAAATAATTGGATTTGTTTTTGGTGTTTTAAGTTTAGGTATAGTAAATGCTGCTTCAGCAACTGAACTTAAACTTGCAACATTTGAACCACCAAAAGCATTTATCGCAAGCAAAATTCTTGCTGCATGGGCTGACAAAGTAAACGAATGTTCAGCTGGAGCAGTTAATGTTAAAATGTTTGCAGGAGGTGTATTAGGAAAACCACCACAACAATATGATATTGTTACAAAAGGTGTAGCAGACATTTCATGGACGGTACTTGGATATATCGGAGGACAGTTTCCATTGAGCTCTGTAATTGAATTACCTTTTTTAACAAAAACTTCAAAAGCAGGATCTAGAGCTTTAAATACTCTTTATGAAGAAGGTTACTTAGATAAAGAGATGGCAGGAATTAAACTAATTGGTTTACATTCTAATCCTGGATATCAAATACATATGAAGTCAGATAAAGTTGTAAGACCTGCTGACTTCAAAGGTAAGAAAATGAGAGTACCAAGTAAAATTGCTGGAACAATTTTAAAAACTCTTGGAGCAACTGGTGTAAGAGTGCCAGCTCCTGGAACATCGGAAGCACTTAACAAAGGTGTAATTGATGGAACTCCATTCCCTTACACTGCAATCGGATCTTTCAGACTATTTGATGTAACTAAGTATCACACTGAAGTTAACATAACTAATGCAACATTTGGTTTGATAATGAACCAAGGTAAATATGATGGTTTATCAGCTAAAGGCAAAGGATGTGTAGATAAATTTAGTGGTCAGTGGTTTGGTGACTGGGCATCTGGATTAATAGATAGTCAAAATGCTAAAATGAGAGTTGAGGTAGAGAATAAACCTGGACATGAGATCATAGTAGCTTCTGATGATGTTATAGCTGAATATAAGAAAATATTAGCACCTATCGAAGCAAACTGGCTTGCTGAAATGAAAGGCAAAGGCCTTGATGGTGACGCAGTTCTAAAAAGAGCAAGACAAATAATATCTAAAATAGACGGTTAATTTAAACCTAATTTTTGAGCCTGCATTAAATAATGCAGGCTCAATTTTAATCCTGTATAATAATTGAATGGCAATAAATGCATTAAGCTACATCGGCGTTAATTCAGATCGAATTGAAGACTGGTCAGATTATTCTAGAAAATGTTTGGGAATGCAGCAGGTCGATAGAGCAAAAGACTCTCTTTCATTTAGAATGGATGATCAAAAGCAAAGATTAGTTGTTACGGGAGACACTGGAGACAGTCTGGCCTTCATGGGCTGGGAAGTTGAGAAAAAAGAAGATTTAAAAATGTATGCTGATCGTCTTGAGAATAATAATATCCAAGTAACTTATGGACAATCCTCATTTGCAGATAAAAGATTTGTTAAAGATTTAATTTATTTTAAAGACCCTCAGGGCAATCAGATAGAATTAATATTTGATCCAATGAAAGATAGTGATCCTTTCAAACCATCTAGACCAATTTCAGGATTTAAAACTGGTGCATTAGGAATGGGCCATGTTGTTTTACATGCTAAAGATTTTAATAAACTTGTTCCTTTCTATAAAGACCTTTTAGATTTTAAAATCAGCGATTATAGCAATACACCAATATCATTATGTTTCTTTCATGTTAATGGTAGACATCATAGTTTTGCATTGTTTGGATCAGGTCAGCAAGGATTTCACCATTTTATGGTTGAGTACAATTCTTTAGATGATGTTGGACAGGGATATGACTTAATGAATTTAAAGGATGATAAAATTGCTTATACAATGGGAAGGCATACTAATGATTACATGACTTCATTTTATTCAATAACGCCATCAGGATTCTTTGTAGAAAATGGATGGGGTGGAAGAATAATTGACCCTAAATCGTGGGAAGCTGTTGAAACTTTCGAAGGCCCAAGTTTTTGGGGACATGAAAGATTGTATTTACCAGAAGAGGAAAGAAAAAAATTTAGAGATAAAAGAATGCAAACTGCTGCAGAAGGTAAACAAGCTCCTTTATTAGTTGATTGCCCTTGGCTATATTCAAATATTGCTAAAAAGAAATAAATTTAAAAATTAATGAAAGAATATGATGTAGTAATTGTTGGATTAGGTCCAACAGGAGGAACCTTAGCAAACTTATTAGCAATTCAAGGTTATTCAATTTTAATTTTAGAAAAAGAAAATAGTTTTTATCCTCTTCCAAGAGCAGTCCATTTTGATGATGAGGTTATGAGAGTATTCCAAACAATTGGAATTACAGATAAATTTCTAAAATATACTTTAATTAATAAAGGAACTAAGTTTGTAAATAAAAAGGGTGATGTAATTTTAGATTGGCCTAGACCAAAAGAAATTACTGAAAATGGATGGTATCCAAGTTATAGATTTCACCAACCTGATTTAGAAAGGCAATTACGAAATAGACTTAAATCTTTTAAAAAGGTTTATATCCAACAAAATACTAAACTCTTAAAAGCTACAAATACAAAAAATAGTGTTCAAATAATTTACCAAGACATAAAAAAAAATAAAATTCTGAATATTAAGGCTAAATATTTAATTGGTTGTGATGGTGCAAACTCAACAGTCCGAAATCAAATAAAAACAAGTATGAGTAATTTAGGATTTACTCAAAAATGGGCAGTGGTTGATTTAATTTTGAAGAAAAAGAAAAATAATCTTCCAGATCGTACAATTCAATTTTCTAACAAAGTAAGACCTGCAACATATTGCAGAAATGTAGGCAGAAGAAGAAGGTGGGAGTTTGTAATTAATAACAAAGAAAAAGAAGAAACCATTATGTCTGAAAAGTACATATGGAATTTCCTTAAACCATGGCTTAGTAAAAAAGACGCTACTCTCGAGAGAAAAACTATATACACATTCAAATCTGCAATTAGTAAAAGTTGGAGAAAAGGTAGAATATTCATTGCTGGAGATGCTGCGCACTTGATGCCACCTTTTATGGGCCAAGGAATGTGTGCAGGAATAAGAGATGTTTCAAACCTTTCATGGAAATTATCACATTGCTTAAAAAACAATCATTCAGATAAATTACTTAATACGTATCAGAGCGAAAGATATTCCAATGTTAAAGAGTACGTAAGCACAACTATGAGAATGGGTTCATTTATTAATGCAGTAAGCTCAACAAAAATTACAAAAAATATTTCTTCAAATAAAGAAGGAGTAAAATCTATGAAATCTATTAAACCAAAACTGGGCAAAGGACTTGGAAAAGTTAATGATAAACTTCGAGGTAAAATATTCCCTCAATTTAAATTAAAAAATGGAAAAAATTTAGATGAAAAATTTTCTTCAAAACCTATTGTAATAATTTCACCAAAATTAAAGAAAAAAATTTCCAATAAAATTAATTATGTTCTGTCTAGTAATGTTAATGGTTTAAGTGAATATCTTGATAATATAAATTCAGAAGGACTTATAGTTAGACCAGATAGATTTATAATTGGTTCTATAAAATCTAATAAAATTTCAAAAATAAAAAATTATTCAATTTAGATTTAATTCCTCTTTTATAATTTTTATTTTTGTTTCATTATCTTGAGCAATTTCACCTGAAGGAAGATATAATGAATTTTCAAATCCAATTCTTATTTTTCCACCAAGTTTTATTGCTTCTTTCAAACAAATAAATTCTTCTTTTTCAAAAGCGCATATAGCCCAATCAGCTTTGAATTTATTTTTTTCTAATTTTTCTAAATATAAAGGTATTTTATTTGGATCACTAATTTTTCCAGTATAGTGACCAATTACAAATAAGCACCAAGTGTTATCTCTTTCAATTTCAGATTTATTTAAAACATTTGAGAGTAAATCAATATCTTCTGGCTCATGACAAATATGCTGAACATTAATTTTTTCATCTGATAAATATTTATAAAGTTTTATATCTTCATCAGTAGGATTTCTGCTTGGAATTAATTCTCTAATTGCAATTGATATTCCTGGTGGCTTAACATCGTATGCATATTTACGCATTTCATCTGGTGAATATCTCCCAACAGCCTCAGTAGTAACTTGTAAGTGCATGTTAGGAACTATCTTATTTAATTTTATTAATGCTTCACTGCAGTCATTAGCGTCTAATATATGTTGGCTATTTTTATCTCTGATGTGAAAATGAATTGCCTCAGCACCTGCTTCGTATGATAATTTTGCTGTATTAACAATTTCATCAATAGTTATAGGAACTTTTGGATGATCCTTCTTCATAGGTCTCACTCCGTTGGGTGCTACCATAATTTTTGGGAGTTCTTTAGGTTGATAAAATTGCATAATTAAAGTCTACTATTATTTAGTATAAATAAAAATTAAATTTACTGATGAGTAATAATTTAAAAGTTTCAATAATTATAATACTTGGAGTTATAGCTTTGTATATATCAACTCAGTATTATTCAGGTTTTAATAAAAGCAAAACTATTAAAGCGTGTATAATTGGAAAAGCTGAATTAGATTCGAATAAACCTGAGAGCGAAAGGCTCTCTGCTGATGAGGTTAAAAAATTTTGTGAAGATCAAATAAAATGATGAAAAAATCAAAAAGATCAGATGTTGATCCATTTATAGTAATGGATGTAATGGAATCAGCAAGAATTGCAGAGGAAAAAGGTAAAGATATAATTCATATGGAGGTAGGGCAGCCGGGAACACCAGCACCTAAGATTGCGAAAGATTATATTACAAATGAGATAAATAAAAAT
>LULU01000258.1_pt1 | contig 12319 bp, 8 predicted proteins | sample 729521 | NCBI WGS metagenome assembly LULU01 (sample SAMN03860281, study PRJNA289734) | marine metagenome | biome: seawater column; feature: ocean; material: water; isolation source: Red Sea water column Station 108 - depth 50m | place: Saudi Arabia: Red Sea | collected 2011-10-15 | depth 50 m | reverse complement strand
GCACACCATGTCCTTTTGAGGGTAAGATTGGTAAAGATGCTATAGAACAGTGGAATAAGTATGATGTTGAAAGACCAGACTACGAAAAATATGTATCTAAATTAGAAACAAGGTCTAGAATAGATGCTGAACTGGAAGCTATAAGAATACAAAAAGAACAAGAAGAACTAGCTAAAAAGCTAGCTGAAGAGCAAGCAAAGTTAGAGACACTAAAAGAACAAGAAGAAGTAGATAATATAATTATTGAAACTGACTTAGTAACAGAAGAAAAAAAAATAATAAACGTACACGCTGAATGAGATATTTATATTACGGGATATGGTTTTCAATAGCCATATCCTTTTTGTGCATCTACAGTATAGGAAACGCACAAACATTAAACACTGGTAATATTCTTACCAATTCAACATTTGGAACTGGAGGGAATACTACCACAACTGGTTGGTCAACAGATGGCGACCATGGTATTCATACTCATGGTGCTTGGAATGGATTTCCGTATCAAACAGGCATGGATGATAGTGGCGGTGTATTAGCATTTGAAGGTCATACGGAAGATAATGTATACCAAGATGTAGATTTAGTTGGTGATGGACATTTAACACAATCAGAAGTTAATCAAGGCTTTACCTCAACCATGGGAGCAGATGTATGGTTTTGGAACAGTATTGAAAACACACTTACTCTTAAACAAACTGTTACAGGTTCTGATGGTTCAGTGTCTACACAAGTTAGAGAAATAAATGACCACCATCCTACAAGGTCAATGAATGGGGGTACATTTACAAACTATACAAATGTGTATACTCAAGGCTCAAATACACAAACAGATTTTACAATAAGAGCAGAGCTGTATAATGAAACTGCAGGTACAACTTATGATAATTATCATCGTGGGCCAGATGTAGATAATGTTACATTAGATGTTACTTATACTTATATACCCCCTATAAGTGAAGAAACACAAGATGTTATAGACGACATTGATGGTGATATTACAGACATAGTAGAAAACATACCAGATGATTTTAATTGGTATGAAGAAGATTTACCTATATTTGAAATACCAGTAGAATTTGATGACACGTTTTACTTTGAAGATATAGAAACAGTTTACATAGATGAACTACCTTCAATAGAAGAATTTGATATGGGTGGTTTTGAAGAAATGCCGGAGATAGAAACGGTATTTTTTGAAGACGAGTTTATGATGGAGCCTCCACCAATGATGGTAGAGGAGGTATTCACAGAAGAATTTGAGGAGGACTTTACTGAATTTTTAGAAGAGACTGGCATGGAAGAAGAGTTCATGGAGTTTCTAGAAGATGAAGGCATAACAGCCGAAGAGTTTTTTGAAGAGATAACTGAGGAGGAGTTCAATGACGAACTTACTGAGGAATCTTTTGAAGAGTTTGAGGAACCACTGGAAAGTTTCGCAACGGAGGAAGAAGGCATTTCGAAGGTTGAGGAAGATGAGACAGAAACAGTGGAAGAAGTTACTGAAACAGAAACAGTAGAGGAAGAAAAACAAGTAGCAAAGAATGAAAGCACAGAAGAAGACAAATCCGATAGCAAAGACACTGAGGAGTCAGAGATACAAACAGAAGAGGGTGGAGAGCAAGAAGACATACAATCGGAAAAAGTGGACACCGAAGACGGGGTTGCTACAGATGTTGCAAACGTAGAAAAGAAATTAAATAAGAATTTAAAAATTATAGCTAAACAAATAGCAAAGGTTACAAAAGAAACAACTCAAAACTTAACAAAAGAGGATTTATTTTTTAAAGAAAATAACCTTGACGCTTACAAGCAGATAGCTTTTTATTCTGCTGAAGACATTTATGAAAATGCAAACGTAGGGTTATTTATACAAATTGATTTATCTTCCTACTCGGGAGATATATACGCAGGAGTCGCTTTAGATTCCTACACAAATAATGACCCTGTAGAAGTACACAGAGTCAAATTACTAAACATAGCTAGTAAAAAGAATAAATTATTAGCTGAACTGGAGGCACTTAAACAATGAAGATAATTGAAAAACTTAGCACATATGCGGCACTATTGGGAGTGATTGGAGCTATAGGAGGAGGGTTCTATACATGGGGTCAATTCAACTCAAGACTTGACGCTATTGAGGCTACACCTCCAGTAAATTTAAAACCACTAAAAGAAAAAGACAAAGAATTAGAAAAGAAAATTGATGAAGCACTATTGTATGCAAATGAATACAAAGTAGATTTAATTGATAGAATTAAAAAAGTAGATGATAAAATTGTACCTACTGATTTAACTTTGGTGTTTAAAGAAATAGGTAAAATAAAAGAACAGATAGCTATGCTAGACATACCAGAGCCTTTTATTATACAACCTTTTATAGCACCAATTAATGAAACTATTAGGACATTAGAAAGTTTATTATCAGAATTATCAAAACAAGTAGCAATTGCATTAAAAGAAAATGAAGTGCAAGATGTTATGATAGAAGAGTTAAAACTTAGCACTAATAACCCTCTAAGTAATTAGTGTTGAGTTTTATAGGGAGTGGTCGTTTAACAAGGAGAAACAATGACCCAAGAAAAAACAAATAACGTAGACCCTAAAATCTATGAAGAAGTCATAGGTAAAATTGCACAGCAACGTAATGATGCACACAATCGAGTAGCAACTTTAGAAATAGATGTTGCAAAACTAAAACAAGAAAACATGAGATTGAAAGCAACAATACAGGCTGAAAAGGAGTTTAAAAAGAAGGATAAGTAATGTATAGACAACCCGGAGATATGGGGAGATACGTAGCAGTAAATGACCCCGGACAACCTTTTGAAGGTAAAAGTTTTGAGGAATATAAAGCGTCTGATTTATATAAACAAACACTTAAAAAGTTAGATGCAACTCCTGTAACAGGAGGCACAGGACTACCAGAAGAAAGGTCTAAAAGGCCCATAGTGCAGACAGAACAACAAGCAGGAATTACTGATACTCCTGCTACATTGCCAACTGGAACGGCTGTTTCTCCAACAGAATTAGTTTCAGGAACAGATGAATTTTTAACAACACCTACAGCACTATCAAGTAGAGAACAAACTGTAGCAACATCACCCACCACTAATTTAGATGTTTCAATACCACAATCAAAAACAGCAACAACTTATACAGCATACACAGAACCGGGAACAGTTGAAGCTAATGCCGCAAGTGGTACACTAAATTCTCAAGCAATAATAGGTAACATTGAAGGTGCTGTATCTCAAGCATCGCAAGCATCTGTTGTTAATCAAGAGTTAGACCAACGTGCTACAGTAAAATATCAATTAGATAAATTATTTAGTGACTTCCAAGAAGGAACAGAACTACCTGCATGGGCATCACCTGCAGTTAGAAAAGTTACTGCTATAATGAATCAACGTGGTTTAGGTTCTTCTAGTATGGCATCAGCCGCTATTACACAAGCAATTATGGAATCTGGTGTTGCCATAGCCGCTAATGATGCAAAAATGTATGCGGCAATACAATTACAAAACTTAAAGAATGAACAGCAAACCACATTACAAAATGCATTAGCAGTAGCCGCAATGGATAGAGCCAATGTAAGTGCAAGAACAAATGCGGCTGTAACAAACGCACGTTCTTTTCTATCAATTGATTTAGCTAATTTAACAAACGAACAAAAAACTGCTGAGTTAAATTATCAAGGAACATTGCAAAAGATGTTTAAAGACCAATCAGAAATAAATGCGTCTAGACAATTTAACGCAAAAGAACAAAATGACATAGATGAATTTTTTGATGAATTAGCAACACAAGTAGAAACAGCAAACGCTAACAGACAAGTAGCTAACGAACAGTTTAATGCCGACCAAAAAAATGCAATAACAAAATACTATGAATCACTAAATGATTCTCGTGATAAATTTAATTCTAATATGACTACACAGATAAATCAATCAAATGCTGTGTGGAGAAGAGAAATAAACACAGCTAACACTGCACTACAAAACGAAACAAATAGACTTAATGCAGGTAATTTATTAAACTTAACAACAAACGCACAAAATTATTTATGGCAAAGATACCGTGATGAAGCATCATGGTTAATGGCTAGCACAGAATCTGCAAAAGATAGAGCACATGCAGTTGCAATGTTTGCACAACAAGCAGAGTTTAATCAAGATACTTATGAAAAACAACAAAAAGACTTACTACTAACAGAACTTGGTATGACAGTTTTTGATTTAATATTTGGAGATAACTAATGAACTTTGTAAAAAAATTAAAAAATATAGTTAATGACATAATACCGAATGAAATAAAAAATAATGATTATGTAAAAGCGGCTTTATTAGCGGCGGGTGCTTATTATGGTTATGGTGCGGCTCCGCAATCTTTTAAAGATTTATTTAAACCCGGCCCAACTAGTCTTGTATCTAGAGGTAAAGGGTTTTTGTTTGGTGAGCCATCAAAAGTTCTATTACAAAGAAGTGATGTAATTCTTAGGTCAAAACCTACAAAAGGTAAAATAGGAGAGTTTGGTAAACCTTCTAAACTTTTTGATGTTGCTAAAAAAGGTTATAATATATTTAAAAGTAGAGGGCAAGGTGAAGAAAGCGATGCAAAGAAAAAAGCACAAGCACTTGTTCCAACTATTCAAACTGTAACTGTAAACCCAAATATAAATACTGGCGGTATAAATAAATACTCATCTGGTAAAGTAGGCATGGTAGGAATGACAGACGCAAGAGTAGAAATGGCATTAGCACAACTAGTAAATAGTAAAAACTTTTTACAAGCTATGAACGGAAACATACCAATGGATTTTATACAACCCGGTAGTCCTAGTGGCCCTACGGTATCAATTGGTAGTACAGGAGGCACTGACATAACATGAGTTTAAAAACAAAAGATTTTAGCGTAGACCAATTAAATGCACCTGTTCCGGGTCATTCATTAACGACAGCAGTAGGTAAATGGCCATGGGAAAGACCTGCTAGAGAGTCAGACCCAGAAAAAGTTGTATCTATGATAGTTGATAAATTAGAAAAACCTAGTGTGCAAGATAGATTAGCACGTCTTATGCTTACAGGTGTATCAGTACAAGAAATAACTAATACAATAGCACTTGGTGGTTTTACAAAAGGTGAATTCTCACCAGATGTTGCAGAATTAATAAAACCTGCAATTGTAATTTATGTAACAAAGATAGCACTTGATAAAGAGATACCAGTAAAAGTATTTAATAATGATGACAAACAAAATGAAGCTGATGATATTGAAATGCTAGATGCTATGAAAGAAAACAACCCGCAGGTGTTTAATAGAATAATGCAAATGAAAGATGAAGAGGATGCTATGCCACAAATAGAAAACAAAGAACCACGAGGTTTTTTAGATATAGATGATAGTGAGGTACAATCATGAGTATGAGTGTTCCATTTTTTACAGGGTTTCTTAGAAGACGTAGAGAAACAAAAGATTTTACAACACAAACTGAAGCTGATTTAATTAAAGCATTAGAGGTTCAAGAATCTGCAAATGCAAATGATTTAGAAGTACAATATACAAAAAACATAGGTGCTATACAAAAATCATTACTCGAAAGTTATGTTGAAAATCACGATAAAAATTTAAGTTTTGGTGGTAGTAATATTAGCACACAATTATTAGGTTTAGTACAAAATGGTACTTTAGATGGTAAAGATTTAGATGCAAATACTATAAATAGTTTAATACAACAACCTGTATTTAAATTTAAAAAACCAGATGATAAAAATCCTACTGAATTTTTATTTGATTTACAAACTCAATACGTAGAAAACAAAGCTAAATTTAACGAATACTTTTCAGAAAACACAGATGACTTTGCATCATTAACAAGTGCTTTTATAACATCAATTGCTAATTATGATAAGCAGTTTAGAGTACAAACAGATGCAGGAAAAATAACACTAACTCCTAGTTTTGAAACACAATTTGCTAGTTTATTAGAAATACCTCAATTTGCTAATGCACTTGATGTTTATCTAGGTCAAAAGAAACAAATGGAGATAGCAAGGCTACACGGTGATGACAACAAAATAAATGACATTGTATCTGTAGAAACAAAAGTAGATGATGTTGATTTAACAATGAATATAGCTACAGAGGGCATAACACCATCATTAATAGGCTTAAATAATGATGAGGTTGGTAATGATAAACTACAAAAAGTATTAGATTTTATGACAATAAATGACCCAGACGGTAGGTCAAAAGATACGTTAAAAAACGAAATACAGATTGATGGCAATAGTGTAAATGAATATGCAAAGGCTCTTGTCGTGGCATTACCATTTGCTACCAAACTAAACACAGCAACAAATGCAGATGTAGCTAATCTATCTAATTATATTGCAGGTAAAGACGTTATCATTGATGGTAATGTATTTCAAACAGACTTTTTTAAAGGTGATGAAGCTAGAGTAGCAGATTTGTTTTTATTTATGTCTACTAAAAAAAATGTTGTTAATCAAGGCAACATGGTTCAAACAACGTATACACTAGATGAAAAAGAATTACGTGAAGCTCAAGATAGAAACGAAGCGGCTGACCAAGCAATTCGTCTAGTAGACGATTACCTAGATATTTTAAATATATCTGAAGGTTATGGCTTACCAGACAACCAAGTTGTAAGAAACTTTATTGCATCTTTTGAAGGTTTAAGAGCAGGTATTACATCTACACAAAATTACCTTGCAGGACAAACTGGCGGTGCTTATGGCACTTGGGCACAGACAACTTTGAATAGATTAAATGGTTTGTCTAATCGAATAGACGAAACACTAGCAGGTGAAGGTATAACTGATGCAAATAAAAGTATAGTATTAAACGCTATGACAGAATTTACACAAACAGCTTTAGCATACCAAGTATCTATGGCGTTTCAAGGCGGTTCTGGTGGTAGAACAGTTTCAAACGAAGACTTTGCATTAGTATTAAAAGCAATAAAAGGTGGTGCATTTGATACATACGAATCACAACGTGCAAGACTTTTATCACTAAAAAAATTCTTAGAGGCACCTCTAGTGACTAGTGACTTGTTAATAATGCACGGTGTCCAAGGTAAAAATGCGTCTATGCTATATGATAGATACTATCGTAGAAAAACTGGCATTAACTTAAACTCAGCTAATAGTGTTAACAATGAAACTAATATAACAGAGTTTACCAATGCATTTCAAGCGGAACTTACACTTGCCCCTCAAGATGGTGGGTTTGATGACACATTTATTGATAGTAGATTTGTACCAACAAAAGATTTACGTAGTAGAATTTTCATCGTAAATATAGACCCAAATGATGCTTCAAAAGGACAAGTAGCTATAATGAATGTATTTAAAGGCGGTATGGCACAAAGAAACAATCTTTCAAATTTAACTGCAGAAAATACGGAGACTATTATATTAAATGTAAATGCTGACCAAGCAATAGATAATAGATTTAAATTTTTCTTTATGAATAATGGGCAAGCTAGTATGTTACCTCTAGATGATGAACAACGTTTAGAAGATACAAAAAGCATTATTAGTGGATTAAAAAAAGGTAGCGAACTATCAGACGCAGAAAGAAATTCTGTATTAGGTCAATTTAATAGTTTAAAATCTTTGATGGGGCCTGTTAATATTGGTAAAGATGGTCAACTAATAGGAATAAGTGACGTAGCAGAATCAGAATGGTTTACAGGTAGTTAATATGGATTTTGGTAATAAAGAAATATTTGGAGGTTTTTACACAGGCGATAGAGATTTGTTTGATACAAATGGTGCTATCATAGACATAAGTGGTAAATCAGATATTGAAATACAAAAACTTATTGAAGATAATTACTTAAAATATACAGGCCCTGTTCTTAAAAAAGATATTGCTACTCAATTAGAAGAGGCAACACAACCCGGAGCCGCTACATTTGAGGAAAGAAAAAAATTAAAAGACCAACAAAAAGAAAGTGAATTTATTAGTGAATTAACTAATACTTTAATATCTGCAGGTGTATCGCAAGCAGATATAGATAAAATTATCCCTAATCCTGCATTTAACGATGTTAATAGTCCATTATACAATCCAGATATGTTTAATGTACAAATGGAAAACTTAAATAAGATGAGAGATTTCTATGGGCCACTTCCGGGTCTTACGCAAGGCATATATAAAGGCGTAGATACATTTAAAACAATTCAAAAGATTGTACCATTTATGTTAGATGCACCTATAGAGGGAGGTTCTACTACAGGATTTGATACAAGTAAACTCCCAGAACCAGTAAAAAAATTTACCGGTGAAGTAAGAGATTTTATTGAAACATACACACCATTTGGAACAAGAACTACAGCAGAAAATATAGCGGCTAATTTTGATGCTTACAATTTGCCAGATGTTTTAGAAAAATATGATGCAGATACTTTTAGTAAAATAGTATCTCCGGATAAAGATTTTAAACCTTACCCAGACATAGACCCCGGATACAAACTAGACACTCTTTCTACACCTGTATCTACAATAACACAACTTACATTAGAAAACGTTGGTTTTGGGGCGGCATTTTTAAAGTTTGGCTACAATCTTGCTAACAGATGGGGTGATGAATTTACAGAATTTATGATTAAAAAACTACAAAACGATGGTTTTGAAGAGTTTAATCAGACAGTGGCAAACCAATACTTAGCAAATCCCGGAAAACTACTAGACGAGTTTTTCGTACAACAAAAAGGTTACAAAAAAGGAACTATATTCCACAAAATGTTTTTAGAACCAAGACTAAAAACTGGTTTAAGTATACAACAAAGTTTAAAAAACGCTGAAGAATTAGATAAAGTAAGTTTAGAAATAATAACAAATCAAAGATTACTTAATGAAGCAATTGATGCGGGCAAACCACAAAAAATAATTAGTGAATTAGAAAGAAAAATAAACGTAGGTTTACAAACTCAATTTAATTTATTAGTTCAATCAGTTCCAAAATTTGTAAAGACAGAAGGACAAGCACTGGTCGGTGCTGTTACGTTTGGAACTTACTTTAATGAAACTAACCCACTTGGTTTTGGTGTTGCTACAGGTGAAATAACGGGTGCTGTTATCACTCCATCTATTTCTGGTTTAGGAGTTTATGCTATAAAAGGAGTAAACAATACAGTAGCATCATTTGCAGATTTAATATTTGATGCTTTTCAAGTAGACCCCGGCACTAATTTTATATCTCCGGTATTTGGTGCTTTTGGAACTATAAAAAAAGCCGAAGACGGCTTGTTATTAATGCGTGACCCTAACGCTAAAGGTAATCCTAGACTAAATATACCAGAGGGTTTTAGACAAGCAACTACTAAAGAAGTAAACGCATATGAAAAATTATTTTTAGGTTTTTCTAAAAATTTAACACCAGAAACTCGTGACGAAGTTTTTAGAGAACTAGAGCAAGCCAAAGAAAAATATTTACAATTAGAATCTTTCTTAATAAAAAGTGGCAAATCAGAATTAGAAGCATACGACATTGCATCTAGGGCAATGAACTTATCATTTCAAATACCTGCAATACAACATTTAACATTAGAAAGCACATTAAAATTAAAACCTAGCAATTATAAAGGATTTAGTGGTGCTGTTGCAGAACACACTGAGTTATACGTGCAATCAGTTTCATTACAAACAGAGCTATCAAAGTTATTAGCAGAAATATCGCCATTAACAAAAGCTCAAATGGGAGGCACCAATGAAACATTAAACTCATTGTTTGAATCCTTAACTAGAGCTCAAGCTAACAACTCAATATTTATAAAAGAAACAGAAGCACAATTTGAGCAGATTATTAATTTAAAATTTGCACAACTAGTTGGTGCTGATGAAACATTAGAAAATCCAGATGAAATAATACTATCATTAAAAAGGTTAGAAAATTTAAATGAAACGTATCCAGATTTACAATTTAAAGATTTTAAAAAGTTAATTGAGATAACAGAAAATAAAATAAATTTAATAAACACATTTGAGTCTAACGCTCAAAAGAAATTTGATTCGTTTGCTAAGTTGATGGACACACCAGAAAATCAACAAATGGCTAAAACACAATCTACAAAATACATGCTTAAATATTTAAAAACAAAAAAAGCATTATTGACTAGACATTGGGAACGAACTTTTAAAAACCCACTTAAAAATGCGTTAAAAGATGAAGACATAATTAATTTTGCTCCTATACTAAAAATAATAGACGACTCATTTCCAGAACTGCAATATGATGGTATATCAAAAAAAATTACAGGAACACAAAAACTAGTAGGATTATTACCAAATGAAAGAAAAATATTTGAGCTATATCAATCTTTAGAAAGACCTGCTTTTGAAGCATTAAAAAATAATCCACTATTTACAGGATACACAATGTCTGAGTTAGTAACTGAGACAGCTAAAGCATTAAAAAAGAATCCAGACAACACTAGTTTCTTTGACATATGGAAATTTTATAATGGAAAAGAATTTGATGGTGAAGTTGTTGATATGCCACTAAACTTAAATTTTGAAGAATCTCACAACATGAAAGGTTATTTTAATGACATAATTAACAATGAGTTAGCAAAAAGAGGTGAAAAAAATATTGCACCTGTTTTCTTTGATATTAGAGAAAACGTAGAGTTAGGAATAAGAGAGTTTTTTGATGGAACATCAGATGAAATACAAACTTTGTATAATAATTACAATAGTTTTTATAGACTAAATATAGGAGAAGTATACACAGCTAAAAAAAATAGAGTGCCATTGGGTTCGTACTTAACAGGTACGGGAGTTACTGGTTTTGAAAAAGAGACAGTATTTTTAACTGGTTATCCACAAAATTTCTTTTCATCAAAAACTCTTAATAAAGTAGACAATGATGATTACATAAATAAATTAGCAATGTTATATGGAGTAGATGCATCATATGTTGATTCATCAATAAATGCTAATCAATTATATAATGGAAGAATATTTGTTGAATTATCAGAGGAAGAAGCAAAAAACGCACCAATGAAATAGGAAAGTTATTAGTTAATGAAAATATTACTAATAAAGAAATACTAAAAAAAATAGAAGAACTCGCTGTATCAGATGGAGAATTTTATAAGTTAATTAATGATTTTAAAAATAATTCAAAAGTATTCGTAAGACAATCAGATGGTAGTGTTGTATTTAAACCATTAGTAGATACAGACAGAATATTAAGTGAGTCAAAACTAAACATAGAACACATGTATAGAGCATATCCAAATATGCAACCTATGATTGATAAAGTAGTTAAAGACCAGTACGACCAAATACAAGTTATAAAACAACAAGTTAAAAAACCTTTTGATGATGACATGACATTTTTAAGAACGTATTCTAATGCGTATCAATCAAAATTTGGTAAACCATTGAGCGTAAAAGATTTCTATACAAGATACATAAACAATCCGGCTATGCTTGATGAATTAAAAATAGAATTAACTCAAGGTGGTCTTGTTCAATCAAAATTAGGTTTACCACCAAAAGAAAATGTAATGTCTTTAGAGGCTTACAATAAAATGATTAAAGAGCTATTATACGCAGGTTTAATGGATGAAGTTGGTGCGGGTAGAACTTTGATGACATCGCAAATAGAATCAATACAAGTTGGAACTAAATCTGAATATTATAAAAACCTTTTAGAAAGAGTGCTACATTTCAAAAACTCTCCACCACCATCAAAAATAGATAGAGTAAAAGAAGGTGAAGGAATAAATCTTGCACTTTTAAATTCAAGGCTAACAGACAACGCAGAATTATTTAAAAGCATAATACCAGAAGATGAATACAAATCTTTAGTTTTATTAACTGATTTGTTAATAGATGCAAGCGGAGGAAAAGCAGGAGCTAAAGCAAGTCTAGAGGGCATTGCTAATGGTTTAAGCATACCAAGTCTACAAAGTAGGATATACAATGTTTACAGAGGTATCATATCACCACAATATGTTTTTGGTGAAGCATCCTTCATGCAATTTAGAAAATCAAATCAAAGTTTTATAACACAAATATTAACAAACGCAGAAGCAACTAAAAACTTAATTAAAATACTGCAATCGGATAAACCACTACCAGAACAAGAATTTAGAAAATCCATGGGCATAATATTTGCTGATGTTATAGCACCCATAATGGCTAAACATTTACTACTTATTGAGGATGAAGATGAAAAAACAAAAGGTGAAAAGTTTGTAGAACAAATGAAAGGATTGTTTAGTGATGATTAAAGATACTGTATGGTTTGTAGGTGTAGTTTTAGCACTAGGTGTGACAT
>LULU01000236.1_pt1 | contig 12357 bp, 12 predicted proteins | sample 729521 | NCBI WGS metagenome assembly LULU01 (sample SAMN03860281, study PRJNA289734) | marine metagenome | biome: seawater column; feature: ocean; material: water; isolation source: Red Sea water column Station 108 - depth 50m | place: Saudi Arabia: Red Sea | collected 2011-10-15 | depth 50 m | reverse complement strand
TAAATAAATGAAAATTACTATTTTAACACCAGTTTACAATGACTGGAAATCAGCTTCAAAATTAATTGAAGAAATAAATGCAATTGTAAAAGACTTAGATGCTGAATTTTCTCTTGTTATAGTTAATGATGCATCAACTGAGGAAAAACCAACCTCTATTTCCAATACAGAAAACCTATTATCTGTTGAAATCTTGAATATTAGAAACAATCAAGGACATGGAAGATGTATTGCAACAGGACTTAAACATATATTTCAAAATAAAGAATTTGATTACGTAATTCCAATGGATTCAGATGGTGAAGATAGACCTGAAGAAATTAAAAGTTTTCTAGAATACATAAAATATGATGAAGGAAAACCAATTGTTGGGGAAAGAGTAAAAAGATCTGAAAATTTTATTTTTAAAATTTGTTATCATTTCCACAAAATAATCACTTACGTATTTACTGGTCACTCAATAAAATTTGGAAATTATACTTGTCTTCCAAAGTCAACTGTTGAGAAATTAATAAACGATAAATCTACTTGGTGCAGCTTTTCAGGAGCATTGGCAAAATTAGAAAAAGATAGATCTTCGTCTCCATCTATAAGAGGAACAAGATATTTTGGTCCTTCTAAAATGAGTTTTAAAAATTTAATTAAGCATTCTTTAGCAATCATAGCTGTTTTTAAATCTACAGTTATTATTCGATCAATTTTATTTTATGCTATTTATTTAATCTTAATGGCTGATTACATAAGTGTTGTTACAGCTATTCCATTAGGTCTAATTATAGCTTTTGGATTATCAGTTGTAATGATTGGAAGAAGAGAAAATTTAGAAGAGTTAAATAATGCATTAACAAATATTCAAAATATTGATAAAATTAAATAGTGAAAAAAATTTTAGCATACATATTTGTACTATTATTTACATACCCTTCAATTTTATATGCAGAAAAGTGGCATATAAATATGAAAAAAAAAGAAAAGAAAGATTTTGCTTATTATGTTCTTAAAGCACAATCAGATAATAAAATGGTATTCAATACAAGAAATATTGAAAATCCAAATATTTATAAATTTTTTGAAAAGTTTGAAGATCGTTTAGGTGTTGCTGAAAAAGGAATAGAGTTTGATTTAAAGTATTCTTATGAAGGACATGAAAAAGATTGGAAAAGATTTGATATTCTTGGTCATGCTCAAAGATTTCAAATAATGGAACCATATAAAGAAACTACTAAAAAAAATAAAACTAAATGGTATAGAGTAGCTTATTTTGTACCGGGTGATATTAGAACTGATAAACACACTATATCTTTATTTGATTTTAAAAAACTTTATGGAAAAGGAGAGAAGTCTCATGATGGATCTTTTGCTATTGTAAATAATAGATTTACTTGGAACTTTAACTCACCAAATTATGCTTCCCACACAAATGAGACGGGATCTGAATATTTATATCCTGAACACTATGTTGTGAATTTAGATCCCAACTTTTCTCCTTTAAAAGGAAAATGGGTTAACGTTTTACTAAATATTAAGTGGGCTGAAAAAGGCTTCATGCACTTATGGATAGATGGCAAATTAAGATCTAGTTATTTTGGAGATACGCTAGCTGGAGCTTCAAGTGTAAGATTTAAATTTGGACCATACAGGCATCATATGCATCAGGCAACTAATGAAGGTTTGCAGATACCAGACTTAAAAATTAAATACTCTAACGTTGGAAAAGCTGATAAATGTGATGACTTATGGAGCGGTTGTTCTGAAATTTTAAGTCAATTAAATGATAAATCCCAAGTTATAGGTGCCAGAGCTGTTGTTTTATGCTCAACATCTCCACAATCATCTTCTTGTAGAAACTTAGGTTATCCTAAAAACCCTAGACCTTTTTAATTAAGCTCTAATTGTTGGTAAACAATAAAAATCAGCTGTATCTATCTTTGAGTTGTAATCCCTTTTCATGCTCCATGATTTTCTAACACCAGCACTTGCAAGACTTAATGTCGACCTTCCATATCTATAATTTGTATTATCAATTGATCTCATCAATCTATTAATTCTCTCGTCTTTTGCTGATGAAAATAAGTTTTCATTATTTTCAGCATCTGTTAATCCAGTTAGCATCACTCCTGCTTTTTGATAACGATGTCCCTTCCTAAAGATTACTTTTAAGACAGATAAAGCATTTTTTACGATCTCTATACTATTGTTAGTTGCTATAGGAAAATCAACAGTTCTGGAGTTTGAATAAAAACCAAATTGTTTTTGAAAAGGACTAGTTCTAACAAATACCATAACTGCTTTTGCGACGAGGTTTTCAGATCTTATCTTTTCTGATGCATTTAAAAGGCACACCTCTAAGCTCCATTGCAGTTCTTGAACTTAGAACATTTGAGGATTTTTTAATCCAGGTGTTTGATTTATTTTTTAATTGTTTAGCATTATAAATTCCATTTTTTTGATAAAACTTTGTCATCTGTCTTCCAACACCCCAAACATCGTTAATATCAATTTTTTCAAGAATAGGATCGAGATTTTCTATTCCAATTAAACTTGTAACACCTGATTGTTTTTTCTTAGCTATATGATTTGCAACTTTGCTTAAAGTTTTAGTTTTAGCTATTCCTATACTTGTTGGAATACCAGTCCACTTTAAAACTGTTTCTCTAATTTCTCTTCCAACTTGCTCTACTTCATTGTCAGAAAAATTTGATAAATCCATAAATGCTTCATCAATTGAATAAACTTCAATATCAGAGTTAAATCTTTTTAAAGTTCTCATTACTCTTCTAGATAAATCTCCATACAAAGAATAATTTGATGAGAATACTTGTACATCATTTTTGATAATAATATCCTTTGCTTTAAAGTAAGGTTCACCCATTTTAATTCCTAAAGCTTTTGCTTCAGTGGATCTTGAAACTATACAGCCATCATTATTAGATAAAACTACAACAGGTTTTTTCCTTATTTTTGGATTAAATAGTCTTTCACAAGAAACATAGAAAGAATTACAGTCAACTAGTGCTAATTTTTTAGTGTACTGAATGTATGACATAGGTGACTACTCCCCAAATAAAAATATCTTGTTCTTCATTAATTAAAATTCGATCAGAAAATTCTTTAGATCCTGACGTTAAAAATTGTTTATCTTTTTCTTTAACTAAAGTTTTAACAACGAGTTCATCGTGAACATTTGCTATGACAGTTGAAAAATTTTTTGGAGTTAAGCTTTTGTCTACAACTAATAAATCACCATCATTTATTCCAACATCCACCATTGATTTTCCTTGAACTCTTATGATGAAAGTTGCTGGAACATTTTTGATTAGATGTACGTTTAAATCTATATCTTCTTCTATGTAGTCAGTTGCAGGGGAAGGAAAACCAGCTCCTGCTTTATGTAAATAATAAGGTATTGTTAGCTTCATAAGTGTTCTTGTTTTGTTCTTATTAGTACATGAGTTATACAATAGTGTCAATTAGGTTGTATTTTGAGTCTGTAAGTGAATCAAAAGTGAATCAAAACGTGAACATCCAAAACCATATTTTGTGCTATTGTGGATAACTTAAACCATTAGTAGTCTATGATCTAAATTTAATTATAAAAGGAGAAGGGTATGAGTTCAATTGAAGTTAAAAGTTTTGATAATCCAGATGAAAGCAATACCAGTTTCAACAATGCTAAAATGGATATCGTAAAAGTGGGAGATCAAAGAGTAATGAGATTAGTTTTGCAGCCAGGATGGAAATGGTCACAAGATATTAAACCAACTGTAGGCACTGATAGCTGTAAAGCAAAACATCTTGGAGTAATAGTTTCAGGAGCAGTTTGCGCCAAACATGATGATGGAACAGAATTAACATATAAAGCAGGCGATGCATATTCAATTGACCCAGGTCATGACGGCTGGGTAGTTGGTGATAAGCCAGCAGTTGTTTATGAGTTTCATGGAAAATGGGGAGAATAATTAATGCCGAAACTAACATGTCATTGTGGATGTGTAGAAGCAGAAATTAATGTTCCAATCAATGAATTACCAAAAATTGTGAGATGTAACTGTTCTATATGTAAAAGAAAAAATGCAACAATGGGAATGGTAAAAAATGAAGATTTTAAAGTCACTAAGGGAGAAAATAAATTAAAGCTTTATCAGTACCATACAAAAGTTGCTAATCATTACTTTTGTATTGAATGTGGAATTTACACACATCATAACCCAAGAAGTGCACCCACCATGACTGGATTTAATTTAGGTTGTGTAGATGAAGTTAAAGTCGACGATTTAAAAGATGTTGTTTTCTTTGATGGTTTAAACCATCCACTTGACCAAAAATAAAATTAAATGAATTTAGTTGAGGATTGTTTAAATAAAGTAAAAAAAGATTGTTATAAGTTTATAAAAACACAAGAAACATCTTCAGATAAATTTAAAAATAAAGACAAGATGCTTAAAGATTATCTTGTTCCTATGAGTTTCTGGATTGCAAAAAAAACAAATTTTAAGAAACCTTATATTGTTGGTTTAACAGGAGGACAAGGAACTGGAAAAACCACTATAAGCTCAATCTTAATGATAATTTTAAAGAAATATTTTAAGTTAAAAGTTTTCAAAATATCAATTGATGATATTTACAAAACAAAGAATGATAGAATAAAGTTATCAAAGAAAGTTCATCCATTATTATTAACAAGAGGTGTGCCAGGAACCCATGATATAAATTATATGTCTAGCTTTATTAAAAAAGCAAATTCTAGAAAATTTAAATCAATTATATTACCCAAGTTCGATAAGGCAATTGATGACAGATTTACAAAAAAAAATTGGTATAAAGTAAATAGCAGACCAGATGTAATTATTTTCGAAGGTTGGTGTGTTGGAGCAAGACCTGAAAGCTTAAAAACATTAAAAAAAAGTGTTAATACGATGGAAAAAAATGATGATAATAAATTAATCTGGAGAAAACACGTTAATGACCAGCTAAAAAAAGGATATAAAAAACTTTATAGTAAGCTCGATTGTTTATTATTTTTAAGGGCAGAAAATTTTAGTTTATTACAAAAGTGGAGAGTTATTCAGGAAAAAAAACTTAAATTAAAAAATAAGAATAAAAAAACAAAACAAAAAATTATGACAAAAAAGGAAGTTTTAAACTTTATGCAAACTTACCAGAGAATTACACAGAATATGTTTAAATATGCGCCAAAATACGCATCTATAGTCATTAAATTAAATTCTAATCATCAAATTAATTCTGTAAAGTACAACTAATGAAAAAAATATTAATAATAATTGTTAGTTTTTTTTGCTTAACAGCTCAATCGCTAGCTGTCACATTATATGAAGCATTAAATGAAACTTACAATAACAATAAACAATTAAATGCTGAGAGAGAAAATATAAAAGCATCAGAAGAAGATCTGAATATTTCTAAAGCCGATTATATGCCTTCATTGAGTTTAAGTGGGTCCAAGAGCCTTGAAGAAACAAATAAACTTACAAATCAGAGCGGTGGTGATGCAACTATTAGCGACTCTGATCCATTCACCACATCTATCAAATTAGAACAAACCTTATTAGATTTTGGAAGAGACCTTAACTATGAAAAGAATTTAATAGGTTTAGAACTTTCAAAAGCAAAATTATTTAAAAAAGAACAGGATGTTCTTTACAGTGCTATAGAAGCTTTTACATCTGTAATTTTATCAAGAGAAAAAGTTGCGATTAATAGACAAAATTTAAATTTACTTATTAAACAACTTGAAAATGATAAAGTTAGATTAGATAGAGGACAAATAAAAACTGCAGATTTATCACAAACTGAATCTTCTCTTGCTGGAGCAAGTGCCCAACTAACTCAGGCAAGAAGTGAATTAATGATTAACAAATTAAATTACGAAAATATTATTGGCAAACTCTTAAATACAAATGAATTAAAAAAGACAAACAGAGCAATTGTAGGAGTTCCAAGTGAACTTAGTACAGCAATCAATTTAGCAAGAGAGAACAACCCAGATATAATGATTGCTAAAATAGAATTAAATCAGTCTGAAATGGATATTGCTATTGCTGAAAGTGACTTAAAACCTAGCGCATCTTTATCTTTAGAAAGATCATATGCTGAGGATTTTAGTTCAACTTATGACCAAAGAGAAAAGGATACACTTAAAGCAACAATTAGCTGGCCATTTTATTCAGGTGGAAGTAAACGTGCAAAAATAAACAAGAATACAAATCTAAAAACTAGAAAAATTTTATTATTTGAGGATGCAGTAAAAACTACTGAAAAAAATGTTGGAAGTGCATGGTCAAATCTTGAAGCATCTAAAAGTTTTTTAAATTCTGTAAGATCTCAAGTTAGAGCAGCAAAAATTGCTAACGAAGGAATAGCTGCAGAGTATGAAAGAGGTTCAAGAACAACGCTAGATGTTATTCAATCAAACTCTTTGTTGTTGGCTGCAAAAATTTCTCTAGCAGAATCTGAGAGAAATAATCTTATCGCCCAATATAATGTTCTAAAAGCTATTGGTTTATTGAATAGCGAATACCTAAAACTTAAGTAATTTAACGATTTTAAGCTATTTTGAGAAATATATTGCCAATGAGAACAAAATGTGTACATTTAAATCCATGATTCGAGTGTTAAAAAAAGCAAAAAAAGAGGCAAAAAATGACTAAAAATAACCTAAAAGTGGTGAAAACCGCAAAAGATAAAGAATTGGAAAACAAAGAGAAAAATAAAGCATTAGACGCAGCAATCAGCCAAATTACAGATAGCTTCGGAAAAGGCTCAGTAATGAAGCTTGGTGAGCAAAAAGCTATGGATGTTGAGTCTATCTCAACTGGATCTTTAAGCTTAGATCTTGCTTTAGGAATTGGTGGATTACCAAAAGGAAGAATTATTGAAATTTATGGACCAGAGTCTTCAGGAAAAACTACTTTAGCATTGCAAGTAGTTGCAGAAGCACAGAAGGCAGGTGGAATTTGTGGTTTCGTTGATGCAGAACATGCTTTAGACCCAGTGTATGCAAAGAAATTAGGTGTAAATACTGAAGAGTTACTAATTTCTCAACCAGACACAGGTGAACAAGCTTTAGAAATTACTGATACATTAATTAAATCTGGCTCAATGTCAGTTCTTGTAGTGGACTCTGTAGCTGCATTAACGCCAAGAGCTGAAATTGAAGGCGATATGGGTGATACTCATGTTGGTTTGCAAGCTAGATTGATGTCTCAAGCATTGAGAAAATTAACAGGCTCAATTTCACGAACTAATACAATGGTTATTTTCATTAACCAAATTAGAATGAAAATTGGTGTTATGTTTGGAAGTCCAGAAACAACATCAGGTGGAAATTCTTTAAAATTCTACTCATCAGTTAGAATGGACATTAGAAGAATTGGAGCAATCAAAGATAAAGATAATATCGTTGGTAACACAACAAGAGTTAAAGTTGTGAAAAATAAAGTTGCTCCACCATTTAAAGTTGTTGAGTTTGACTTAATGTATGGAAAAGGAATTAGTAAAGTAGGGGAACTAATAGACCTAGGTGCCAAAGCAGATATCGTAGAGAAATCTGGAGCTTGGTACGCTTACAAAGGTGAAAAAATTGGTCAAGGTAGAGAGAATGCGAAACTTTACCTTGAACAAAATCCTAAAGCCGCTGCTGAAATTGAAATGGCAATCAGAGAAAAGGCTGGTGTGATCTCAAAGAAAATTGAGGGAAATCCACTAAGCGAGGAAAAAGTAGAGGCTCAAAAAAAAGAAGAAGAAATTCCTACTAAAAAAAATTAGCAGATAACTTTTAGTTATTAAAAAGGCGCTCGAAAGGGCGCCTTTTTTCCCTTCAGAGGTGTAGACATCAATAGAAAAAGCTGTATTTTAACAAAATATGGCAAAAACATTAAACGAGATCAGATCAACTTTTTTAGATTATTTTGAAAAAAATGATCACAAGATAGTTGAGTCTAGCAATTTGGTTCCAAATAATGATCCAACATTAATGTTTGCAAATTCAGGCATGGTCCAGTTTAAAAATGTTTTTACTGGATTAGAAAAAAGGGATTATCAAAGAGCTACTACTTCTCAAAAATGTGTAAGAGCAGGAGGTAAACATAACGATCTTGAAAACGTTGGCTACACTCCAAGACACCATACATTTTTTGAAATGCTTGGAAATTTTTCTTTCGGAGATTACTTCAAAGAAAGGGGAATTGAACTTGCTTGGAATTTAATTACTAAAGATTTTGGATTAAATAAAGATAGATTATATGTAACAGTATTTCATGAAGACGATGAAGCCTTCAATTTTTGGAAGAAAATAGCGGGTTTTAGCGACGATAGAATTATTAGGATAGCAACTTCAGATAACTTTTGGTCAATGGGCGAAACGGGCCCTTGCGGACCTTGTTCAGAGATATTTTATGATCATGGAGATCATTTAAAAGGTGGTTTACCCGGAACCAAAGATGAGGATGGCGATAGATATATTGAGATATGGAATTTAGTCTTCATGCAATTTGAGCAAGTTTCAAAAGATAAAAGAATTAATCTTCCAAAACCTTCTGTAGATACTGGAATGGGTTTAGAAAGAATTGCAGCATTACTTCAGGGCACACATGATAATTACGAAACAGATCATTTTAAAAAATTAATTAGTTCGATTTCTGAATTTACAAAAGTAAAACAAGATGAAAATAATTTATCAAGCTTTAGAGTAATTGCAGATCACTTAAGAGCTAGCTCATTTCTTCTTGCAGAAGGAGTATTACCTTCAAATGAAGGTAGAGGTTATGTTCTTAGAAGAATAATGAGAAGAGGAATGAGACATTCTCATTTGCTAGGTTCTAAAGAACCAGTCTTCAATAAAATCTTTGATACATTGAAAGATGAAATGAAAGGAAATTATCCTGAATTAGAAAGATCAGAGACTTTAATTAAAGAAACATTAAAAATGGAAGAAGAAAAATTTTTAGTATTACTTGATAGAGGAATTAAAATTTTGAATGATGAAATTTCAAAAATAAAAAAAGTTTTACCAGGTGAAGTAGCGTTTAAATTATATGATACTTATGGTTTCCCGTTAGACTTAACAGAAGATATTTTAAAAAATAAATCTTTGACCGTTGATCAAAATAAATTTGATGAATTAATGAAAAAGAGCAAAGAGCTTGCAAAACAAAATTGGAAAGGTTCTGGAGATGCCTCTGAAGAAGAAATCTGGTTTGGTATAAAAGATAAAATAGGACCTACAGAGTTTCTTGGGTATGAGTTTAACCAATCAGAAGGAGTGGTGTTATCGATAATTAAAAATAATAAAGAAGCACAAAATATTTCAAATGGTGAGGAAGGGATAATTATTACTAATCAAACCCCTTTTTATGGAGAGTCTGGTGGACAAGTTGGAGATCAAGGAACAATTGTATCTGGTAATTCAGTATTTGAGGTTACAGATACTCAAAAAAAACTTGGAGATCTATTTATACATCATGGAATTCTAAAATCCGGTGAGATTAAGATTAAAGATGTTGTAGAAATGAAAATAGATATTGAAAGACGTAACAATCTTAAGGCATATCATTCTGCAACTCATTTATTACATGAGTCTTTGAGAAGAACATTGGGAAAACACGTTATGCAAAAAGGATCTTTAGTTGCGCCTGATAGACTAAGATTTGATTTTAGTCATATGAAACCAATTACAGAGGATGAATTAACAATTATCGATAAATTAGTTAATGAATACGTACAAAACAAAACTGATGTAACTACAAGAATTATGACACCAAAAGCTGCCATTGAAAAAGGTGCTTTAGCTTTTTTTGGTGAAAAATATGGAGAAGAAGTGAGAGTAGTTTCTATGGGAGCGGAAAATAACTCTTACTTTTCAACAGAATTATGTGGTGGAACACATGTAAAAAATACAGGTGATATTGGAAAATTTAAAACTGTTAGCCAATCCTCAATAGCTGCTGGAGTTAGAAGGGTTGAAGCTTTAAGGGACAAACAACTCGAAATATTCTTAAAAAATAAGGAAAAAATGTCAAACCTTTCTGCACAAAAGGATGAAGACAGTATTAAAGAGGTGTCTGCTCAAATTATTAAATTAGGTGGAAAACCAAATCTAGAAAATAAAGATACGAAAGGATTAATTAAAGACCTTAATAAACAATTAGAACAATTAAATGTTCAATCAGTTTTAGCTGATAAAACAAAAAACATAATTAAAGATGAAAATATAAATGGCACTCAAGTTAGATTACAAAAAGTTCAAGATTTATCTCCAAAAGACCTAAGAAAACTTGTTGATGCAGGTAAAAAAGAATTGGGTGAAGGAATAGTAGTAGTATTTGCAAATAAGGATGAGAAAGTTGGTCTTGCTGTAGGTGTAACAGAAAATTTAACAAATAAATACGATGCAGTTAAATTTGCAAAACTAGGATCTGAAATTATTGGTGGAAAGGGCGGTGGAGGTCGTAAAGATTTTGCACAGGCTGGAGGGCAAGACTCAAATAAAATCGATGAAGCTTTAGAAAAACTAAAAACCTTAATTTAATTTTTGTTTTAAACCATACTTCTTCAAGTGTTTTGGCAAATTTAATTAATTCATCATTGCTATCTAACTTTCCTCTGTGCGCCAAACCTCTTGTCCACGCAAATATAGATGCAATTGGATTGGTTGATGTTTCTTTACCTTGCTGATGCATTCTAAAATGTCGAGTTACAGTTCCATGAGCCGCTTCTGCTTCCATTGTTCTACCATCAGGCGCTAATAGAACACTTGTCATTAAACCTAAAGAACCATAACCTTGAGCAACAGTGTCTGACTGAACATCACCATCATAATTTTTACAAGCCCAGATATATTTACCATGCCACTTCATTGCACAAGCAACCATATCATCGATTAGCCTATGTTCATAAGTTATGTTATTTTTTTCAAATTCTGATTTAAAATCTTTTTCAAAAACATTTTGAAATATATCTTTAAATCTACCATCATATTTTTTTAGTATGGTATTCTTTGTTGATAAATATACAGGCCATTTTTTTATTAGGCCGTAATTGAAACATGATCTTGCAAAGTCCTCTATTGATTTATCTAAATTATACATTGAAAGAGCAATACCAGGTCCCGGGAAGTCAAATACTTCATATTTTTTTTCATCACTTCCATCTTCCGATGTCCACTTAACTTCTAATTTACCTTTTCCTGGAACTAAAAAATCTGTAGCTCTGTATTGATCACCAAAAGCATGCCTTCCAATAATTAATGGATCTGTCCAAGATGGGACAAGTTTAGGAATATTTTTACAAATTATTGGCTCTCTAAATACTGTTCCTCCAATAATATTTCTTATTGTTCCATTCGGAGATCTCCACATTTTTTTTAATTTAAATTCTTCAACTCTCGCCTCGTCAGGAGTAATAGTTGCGCATTTGATACCTACTCCATTTTTCTTGATTGCATTAGCACAGTCGATTGTAATTTTGTCATCCGTATCATCCCTGCTTTTCATTCCTAGATCGTAATACTCAATGCCTAAATCTAAATAAGGTAGAATTAATTTGTTTTTGATGAATTCCCAAATTACTCTTGTCATTTCATCGCCGTCTAGCTCGACAATGGGATTTTTTACCTTAATTTTGCTCATTTTTTGATGTATCTTAATAATTGAATTTATACTTTTTATATACATATTAATCCAGAATTATCAATTGAACGATTATGATAGACAAAATTTTTCCAAAGATTCATAACGAAGGCTATAAATTTATAGTAATTTTCGTAGTAGCAACGATCATTCTATATTTCATTCATGGTTTTTTAGGTTTCATAGGTTTGGTCTTAAGTATTTGGTGTTATTATTTTTTTAGAGATCCAGAGAGAATTCCAATAAATGATGAGAACTATTTAACAAGTCCTGCTGACGGATTGGTTTTACAAGTTTTAGATACAAACGGACCAAAAGAATTGGGACTTGAAAATAAAAAATTTAAGAAAGTAAGTATATTTATGAATGTATTTGACTGTCATGTGAATAGATCTCCATGTTCAGGAAAAATTGAAGAAATTTTATACAAACCTGGAAAATTTATTAATGCATCTCTTGATAAAGCAAGCGAGGATAATGAAAGAAATTATTATAAAATTAAAAATTCTCATGGCGAAGACATAATTGTAGTTCAAATAGCAGGACTGGTTGCAAGGAGAATAGTAACTGATACCTCAGTTGAAGAAAATGTTGATCAAGGATCTAGAATAGGAATGATTAGATTTGGAAGTAGAGCAGATTTATATTTTGAAAACTATGAACCATTAGTAAAAGTTAATCAAAGAGCAGTTGCTGGAGAAACATTGATAGC
>LULU01000105.1_pt1 | contig 12647 bp, 10 predicted proteins | sample 729521 | NCBI WGS metagenome assembly LULU01 (sample SAMN03860281, study PRJNA289734) | marine metagenome | biome: seawater column; feature: ocean; material: water; isolation source: Red Sea water column Station 108 - depth 50m | place: Saudi Arabia: Red Sea | collected 2011-10-15 | depth 50 m | reverse complement strand
GGCCAGGACAATCGCATCATAATCGCCCGCGGCTGGATCGACGAGCGCGATCCCATATTCGTGCTGCGCCTCGGCCGCGTCGACCCACGGATCATGGACGTCTACCTTGGCGCCATATTGCTGGAACTCGCTGACGACATCGACGACCCGGGTGTTGCGGATATCGGGGCAGTTTTCCTTGAAGGCCAGCCCGAGCACCAGCACGCGCGCGCCCTGGACCGGCAGCCCGCGCTTTATCATCAACCGCACGACCTGGCTGACGATATAGCCGCCCATGCCGTCGTTGACGCGCCGCCCGGCCAGGATCACCTCGGGATGATAGCCGACCGCCTGCGCCTTGTGCGTCAGATAATAGGGATCCACCCCGATACAGTGGCCGCCGACCAGGCCCGGCGTGAATTTCAGGAAGTTCCACTTGGTTCCGGCCGCTTCGAGAACGCTGTGCGTGTCGATGCCGAGCCGGCCGAAGATGATCGACAGCTCGTTCATGAGCGCGATGTTGAGGTCGCGCTGCGTGTTTTCAATTACCTTCGCCGCTTCGGCGACCTTGATGCTTTCGGCGCGGAACGTGCCCGCCGTGATGATCTGCGCATAGAGTCGGTCGACCCATTCGGCCACATCGGGTGTCGACCCGCTCGTCACCTTGCGAATCGTCGGCAGGCGGTGTTCCTTGTCGCCCGGATTGATCCGCTCAGGACTGTAGCCGGCAAAGAAATCGCGGTTGAAGACAAGACCGCTGACCCGTTCGAGGATCGGCACGCAATCCTCCTCGGTGCAGCCTGGATAGACCGTGCTTTCGTAGATCACGATATCGCCGCGCTTCAGAACGCGGCCGACCGTTTCCGAAGCCTTGACGAGAGGGGTCAGATCGGGGCGCTTATGCGCATCGATTGGCGTTGGTACTGTCACGACATAAACGCGCGCCTGCGCAAGCTCTGCGATATCGTCAGAAAACACCAGCTCGGTTGCTGCAGCAAGCTCGTCGGAGCGCCGCGATGCGGTCCCGGTTTATATCGAAACCGACGACTGGCCGGACGAGTCCGAATTCGACGGCGAGTGGCAAGCCGACATAGCCCAAGCCGATGACGGCGATGGACGCAGTGTCGAATTCGGGAAGCGGTGCAATCTGGTCGGACGTCATTTGCGGAAATATTCCCTGTACCAGGTGACGAATTGTTCAATGCCGTCGCGGAAGTCCGTTTGCGGACGATATCCAGTCAGCCGTTCGAGCAGGCTGGCATCAGCCCAGGTCGCTGGAACATCGCCCATCTGCATCGGCATCAGATTGCTCTTGGCCTTCCTCCCGAGCGAATGCTCGATCGCGGCGACGAAATCGAGCAACCGCACCTTGTCGTTATTGCCAATGTTGACGATGCGGAAGGGCGCGACCGGCGACAGGCTGTCTCCCGGCTCGATCTCCACCTTTGAAGCAGGACGTTCGGGCACAGCGTCAATCAGTAGCCGGATGCCGCGGACCAGATCGTCGACATAGGTGAAGTCACGATACATGTCGCCGCCATTATAAAGGTCGATTGGACGGTCATCGAGGATCGCATCGACGAACTTGTACAACGCCATGTCGGGGCGTCCCCACGGTCCATAGACGGTGAAGAACCGGAACATCGTCGTCGGCACGTCCCACAAATGTGCATGGGCGTGCGCCATAGATTCGGTCGCCTTCTTGGTCGCGGCATAGATGGTCAGCTGCGTGTCGGCCTTTTCATTTTCATGAAAAGGCATGTCGTCGTTTGCGCCATAGACCGACGAGGTCGAAGCCATCAGCAGGTGACCGACCTGGTTGCGCCGTGCCGCTTCCATAACATTGAAGGTTCCGATAACATTCGCCGACAGATAGGCGTGCGGATTTTCGAGCGAATAGCGCACTCCCGCCTGCGCGGCGAGGTGCACGATCACATCAGGCCTGAATTGATCGATCGACTCGTCAATCCGCTCGCGATCCTCCAGCATCGCCTCGACAGCGGAGAAATGCTGATTCTGCAGCAAAATCTGGTGGCGTCGGCGCTTCAACTCCACGTCATAATAATCGGTCATCCCGTCGAACCCGACGACTTCAAACCCCTCGGCGAGCAACAGTTTCGCCAAGTGAAATCCGATGAAGCCGGCGGTGCCGGTCACGAATATTTTACGGCGCATGCAATTCTCCATGGGGGTGGGTATCAAATAGAACTGGGTTGCGCCTTTTTGCCAAAGTCGCTTCACTCACGGCGCAGGCTGAGCCGCTCTATCGCAATGTCCGTGCCGACGGAGCTACTCTGGGCTCCGAATTCTAACGTCGCGCCATACCATGCGCATGAGCTGGTCGGGATCGTCAAAACAGCACTGCCGTTACCTTCGCCGATCGTGATGGGGGGGATCGGCGGACCCGCTCGGGTCGGTTCGGCGCAGGTCAGGCGAAACTTCAGCAGCGCATCGGGATTGGCAGCCAAGCCCGCTAAGCTCCATCGCAAGCGATAGACGCCGGGAGCGGAAATTTCTATCAGCTGGCGCGCTACCACGCCCGATGCGCCCGGCAGGCTGGATATCGCCAGGGTGCCCGCCTTGGAGTCGATCGTCGCCCCCACGTCACCGGTCTGAAGCAATTCCCATTCGAACGGAACGAAGCGGGGCTGATGGTTGAACATCGAACCGGCCAACAGTTCGCCGCTCGACGTCACCGACATGCCGAGACTGCTTGCAATATCACGCGCGAGCGCCGGGTGGCCCCGCTTCGCCAACTCGGCGATCAACTCGAAATCAGTCTTGCTCGGATTATTGACATTCCAAGGGGTCCCGGCGATCCGACGCCGAATTTCGCCCGCACGCACGAGCGCGTTTGGCACCCTCAGAACCGCATTCCAATAGTCCAGGCTCCATTTCGGGTTACGACCGAGCATTGGCACTAGAACATCGGAAGCCCCAGCGCTGGCAGTGCCGGCAGCCATTCGCTCAAGATACATATAACGGACTTCGTAATCGACTGACATCGCGCGCCCGAGAAGGCCCATCGCGCGTTGGGTCTGCTCCCGCTTCAACGCCTCGTCAATCTGCATCGCATTAACGAGATTGTCGCGCCGGCTGAGTTCCGCCGCGAGCTCGATCAGTCGCTCGGACTTGCGCTGCTTCCCGTCCGCAGCCAGCGACTGGATCAGGACCGACAGCGCGGGCGTGGCAAGCGGTTCAGCGGCAAACGCCTCCTGCGCTAACTGGCGCTCTAACGACCCTGGAGCGGATTCAGGATTCTTGACCAGCCGTGCCCCCTGCAGCGCGTGGCTAAGCGACGCCTTTGTCCATCCTTGCGGCGGGATACCAATCATAGCCGCGCGGCCGGGCGCCCGACGCTCGTAGACGATCACAGTCGACTGAGCCCAGACCACGCCCGCCGCCAGCAGGCCGGAACCGATCAGCAGAGAGAATTTAGCCGACATCTTCATAATTAATCGCCGCGCTTCGCCGTTCGCTCCGTTTACTCGCTGTTGCCGCGGCTTTTGTCTGCGCCATAGCCATAGCCGTAGCCGTAGCCGTAGCCGTAGCCATAGCCGTAGATTTCGTTGCGTCTGCCGACCTTGGTAACGAGCGCTCCAAAAATCTGTGCGTCGGTCTGCCGCAAGCGGTTGAGCGCCGACTTGATCGCGCGGGCGCTGCTACTCGAGGCGTCAATCGTGAAAATGACGCCCTCCACCGGCCGCGCGAGCAATGGCGCATCGGCAAGGCCGAGCACCGGCGGCGCGTCGAGAATGACATGGTCATAATCGCGCAGCAATAGCTCGACAAGCTCGCTGAGCCGCGACGAACTGAATAGTTCGGCGGCGTTCGGCGGCATAGGCCCGGCGAGAATATAGTCAAAGCCAAATTCAGGCGACGAAGCAATCAGTTCGCTCACCTTGTCAAATCCAGTCAGATAGTTGCTCAGGCCATTACGGTTATCGACGTCGAGCAATTCGTTGAGCGAGGGGCTGCGAATATCAGCGTCGATTAACATGACTTTCTTGCCCGTTTGACCGAATACGCTGGCTAAGCTCAGCGCCGAGCTGCTTTTTCCTTCGGCAGGTCGCGTGGAAGTCAGCATGAAGCTGCGCGGCGCGCCATGATTGGTAAGGAACGTCAAGTTGGTCTGCGCAGCGAAATAGGCTTCGTAGATCATCGACTTCTTGTCGAGGAGCAGCTCTTCGAAGGTGTCCGCGTCGACCTTGGGAATCGAACCCAGCAGCGGCAGGCCGAATCGGTCGCTCACTTCGCTCGGGTCGCGGATCGACTGATCGAGCTGTTCGAGCAGGAAAACCAGCGCCCCGGCCAGTCCGAACCCGGCGATCAACGCCAGCGCAACATTGAGGATTAGCTTGGGACTCGACGGACCAGGCGATGGCGTTGCCGTATCGACTACTGCAATGTTATTCGTCCCGACGCCGGCGGCGCCAATTTCCTTGTAACGCTGCAACAGGCCGTCATAAAGCTGGCGATTGGTATCGACCTCTCGTTGGAGGATGGCATATTCGATCGACCGGCGCTGCTGGTCACGATATTTGCCAGTCAGCCGGTCGAGTTCCGCCTGTAACTCTTTCTCGCGCTTCAATGCGCTCGCATAGCTCTCCTGATTGAGCGCACGCGAGCGTTGCGTTTCAGTCGACACGGACTGATTCAGCGCTGCAAGTTGTTCCTTTTTGGCGACAATTTCGGGATACTCTTCACCGAAAATCTTCCGCAGACGGGCAAGATCTGCCATCAATTCAGCGCGCCGCTGACGAAGGGCGCTCACTGCGGCGTTGCTCGACAGATCCGTCGACGAAACTGAACTGCTCAGTTGGCTTTCGGCTGCAATGCGAGCGTCGCGCGCAACTGAAAGCGCGGTGCTGATCTTTTCGACATCGGCTGCAACAAGTGTTCGGTCACCGATCGTCCGTCCTGTTCCTGGGTCGCTGCGGGTCTCGAGCGTAATGATGTCGTTGTTCGCCGCATAGGTAATCAGCTCGCGCTCCGAATCCTCAAGATTGCGGCGCAGCGAACCGATACGTTGCTCCAAGAACCGCCGCGCGTCACTCGTTGCAGAGAAACGGCGATCGAGATTAGCTGCAACGAACTGCTGGACCCACAGATTGGTCAACTTCGCGGAAAGCGTTGCCGAAGGCGTCGAGAAGGACACATCGACAAGACTCGACTGGCGCACCGGCTCGATGCTCACTGCGTCGAGCAAAATCTTTTCCGCTCGTTCAGCCATACGCGCGCGCTGGGCACTGTTGGGTGTGCCCTCCTCACCCCCGGTGAGATCGTATTGGGCGAGGAAATCCTTGTCGTTTAGAAGATTTCCGGCTCGGACTGTACGAGCCGCAAGCGAGCGCGATTCCAGCAAGCTGTACTGAGTATTGAAAAAGGCGATCTCATTGGAAATCGTCTTTTCGCGCGCGCCCTCGACGTCGGTTTCCACTGGAGCTTGGGGAGAAATTTCGATCCGCGACGTGCTAGTATATAACGGCGTCATCAGGAAAGTGATGGCCAAGCCAATCGTTAGACAGGCCAGAATGCTGCCGATGACCCAAGCCTTACGATTCAATAGGGCGACAAAGGCTCTTTCGACCATATGCATGTCAAAAAGCCCGCCGCGATATGGCTCAGCCTCACCTCGCCGGTCGGCGGGACTCGCCGAACTTCCGATCGAGCGCGCGGTGTTTGGGGTATCCATCTTCGCTATCATCCGTTCAGAAAATACGATCGCGCGATCAATTGTTGTTGGTGAGATTGGTCAGGACAATGAGCGGAGTGCTGAGAAGCGTGGCCGCTTTGATCACATCCTCAAAAAGGCGGCGCTGCGAAGAATCGCCGACCACGATCACATCGTTCGGAAAAATCTCGGGGTCGGCGTAATTGCCGCGCCTGATTGCCTGCAAGTTATAGATCCCGACATACTGCTGGTTCTCGACCTTGCGGAACACCAGCACGTCGTCCCGCTTGGCCAACTCGGTCAGCCCGCCCGCCAGCGATACCGCCCGCATCAGGGTCTGTCGACCAACGAGTGGATACTGGCCTGGACGCTGTACTTGGCCATCGACGGTGACGGCCTGCGACAGTAGGTGAAGCGGGCTGGTCGCGGCCTTGAAGTTGACTGTAACCTGAGGATCGCGAACAAACCGCCCACGCAGCCTATCCTCGATCTCTCCAGCCAGTTGCGTGGGCGACTTGCCAGCGCCGTCTAGCGTTCCGATCAACGGGAACGAGAATTTGCCCTCGCCGTCGGTCAATATCTCGCGCTGAAGATCGGGAATGCCGTACACGTCGACCGAAAGCTCCGTAAAGGAGCCAACAAAGGTCTGTCGGGTTGCCTGTTGCGCATCGCGGCTCGTCGGCTGAGGAAGCGCGTCCAGAAGCGTCACCCCGCTGGCGGGGACAACCGCCACTGGCTGCTTTCCAGCGCAGGCCGCCAACCCGAGCAAAGTTAATGCGATTAGGCGATGCAAACGAGGCATATTCTTCTTTCAAGCCGAGAATCTTCGGTAAAGTCGTTCGCCCATAGGGCGAAACATCAGGTGGCGAAAGCAGCTTTAGTGCCGCGGTTGGTATTGAAAGCCTCCTCGCGGTGACGCACAAGGATGACGATAAGAATGGCCGCGACCATCATAATAGACGGCACGCGAAGAGGATAATCGACCGCCGCACCCGAGATGAGTACAGCAAATGTGGCCGCCACCGTCACTGTCTCGGCCATCTCCCCGCGCAACGGCACTCCGCGGGCGCGCGCGGCTGAAACCAATTGTAGCAAGATCCATATCGCGCCGCCGGCAAATATCAGCACGGCAGGCAGGCCGCCCTCGATGACGATCTGAAACCAGTCATTGTGTGCTTGGTTAAAATAGGCTTCGCGCAGCAGCGCGTCGGGCTCGACGATCTGATAGACGCGCGCAAACGATCCGAAACCCGCGCCGAGCAGCCAGACCTGCTTCATCAGTGCCGTGACCGTCGCCAGTGTAGCAATGCGAAACTCCTCGACGCCGTCACCCTGGAACAGTCGCCCAACCGTATTGTCGCGCCCGGAAAAGTAGAAGAGAATTCCGAGGCCGACAATAAGTACGAGCGGCAGGACATTGAGAGCAATCCGCCGCGCAACGCCGAAACGATCCGAAGATCGATGACGCCCCCGCTGCAGCGTGCGGGCCTGATTGATCGGCTTGGCCCGAAAGCGATAGGACCAGCGGACGACGGCATAAGCCATGATCGTACTGGCGGCACCGCATATCAATCCCATCCGCGAGCCGATTACCAGCGTGAACAGTAAGAAAAGCACTATGCTGGCGGCCAGCGCGGGGACAACGAGCGGGCGTCCGTTTCGGCGCAATATCTCGTTCGATATCAGCCATCCAGCTGCGAGGATTGATATAGAAAGCAGAAGCGCATGATGATTGCGATTGGCAAAAAGGCCGACCGGCGACGTGTCATTAGTAATCCGATACAGATAAAAAACGCTGCGCGGTCCGCCCATAATCTGCAACAGCCCGAACACCACCGACGCGAGACCAAAAGCCCAGATCGCCCACCACAGCCGAACTCGCTCGGCTGCCGGTAGCGCCGCGGCCACCAGAAATGCGGCAAAGGGAACACACAGCGACAGCAAGCTGTTCATCGTCAGCGAAGGCGCCATGCTGATCGGGCGCCAGTGCTCGGGCGCGCCAAGCAATTGGTCGATCTCCCAAATCGGCCCACGCAGCGGCAGCGATGCCCAAAGGCTAGGCGGAAGAGGCGTCAGCTGGATGCCCATCCACACCGCCAGCGCCGCGATCAGCGCAAGCGGAACGCGAAGGCCGGTCAAGGCCCGGGACGGCATCAGCGCGATCGACACGGCCGCGAACAAAATCGACGCGGCGCGAAGAAGCGGTGCCGAGGAGATGTCATAACGCGACCCTCCCCCCATCAGGGCGACGATCGCCACAAAGGCGCCAACCATCCAGATAGCCCGGCGAATGGTCAGATCATCCAGCCTTGCCATCTTCGTCTTCGGCTTCATCAATGCGTCCATTCAAAATTCAGATTTGGTATCAGCTACGCGCTCGAGCCAGCTAAGCCAAGCCCGGATCGAGGTGACGAAGGCGGCAATGAGCTTCTCCTATTGGGGCTCAGCGTCCGCCGTGTCGAGAAACCAGCGTTCGCTTCCCTCCAGTCCAACGGCTGTCAAGCGGCCCGTTAGATATGCGCCGGTGTCGATGCCGATGCGTCCACGCGCCTCATCGACGCCATCCGAAATCGTATGGCCGTAAACTACGGTTGCGCCATGATCATGCTCGCCATCGATAAACTCGTCACGAATCCAACGCAAATCCGACAATTGCTGCCGATCGAGCGGGATGCCAGGCCGGACGCCGGCATGGACGAACACATAATCTCCGATCTGAACCATATCTTCGCCGCGCCCCAGAAAATCGATGTGCGATTGGGGAACCAGATGCGGCAGGCGCTCGGCAACCTCTTCAAAGTCCGCTGCGGCATAGGCGGCATCGTCGCACCAATAGCTTCTTATGGTCGCATCGCCGCCGATCCGGATAAAATAGCGCACGCGCCGCAAGTCGCCCGAAAGCGCGGACAGAAAACATTCCTCATGATTTCCGATGAGAAGAGTCACCTTGTCGAACGGAGCCCCGATGCGGATCGCGCGCTCGATGACAGATGCAGAATCGGGTCCGCGATCGACGAGGTCGCCGAGCAGGATTAGCGTCGTTTTCGCCTGGCCTCGGCCGGCGTTGTCGGCCTCGATCTTCGCCAACAATTGCTCGAACAGATCGTCACGACCATGAATGTCCCCGATCGCATAAACTCGCTCGCCAGCGGGCACACGCGGCTCCGCCGCGCGCGAACCGCGCTCTTCGCCTCGCCGGCGCTTCAGAAAACCAAGTAAGGACATATGGGGCTTTACGAGTAGAACTCTGAAATTACAGACAAATGCATCACCTGCCGCCCCCCTCGATGGCATGTGTTACGGCCCACGGGAGGCGTATCCGATCGTTTCGAACCAGAATTCCGCGAACGGCCGGGCGAATAGTGGCAAGTTAAGCCAGCGGCAAGAGCTTTGCGCTAAGGCGGGCGAAGGAATCGCCGAGAAAGCCTTTGCCTTATGAGTCCGGAATTGCGTTCATCACAGCATTCAGCGGCGCGAAAAATCGTTGTCGTGTTCGGCACACGACCCGAAGCTATCAAGATGTTTCCCGTGATTCACGCGCTTCAGCGCACCAACGGCATCGACGTTCGTGTCTGCGTGACCGCCCAGCACCGCGAGATGCTCGACCAGGTTCTTGCAATAGCCCGAATCATTCCCGACGTCGATCTCGACATCATGACCCCGAGCCAGTCGCTCGATGCCCTTCTCGCGAGACTGGTCACCGGACTCGGCGAGACTTTCGACACAGAAAGGCCGGACCGCATTCTCGTTCATGGCGATACATTGACAACAATGGCAGCAACGCTCGCCGCCTATTTCCGCAAGATACCTGTCGGCCATGTCGAGGCGGGGCTGCGCAGCGGAGATATCTATCATCCCTGGCCCGAGGAGGTAAATCGCAAGGTCACAGGCTCGGTCGCCGACCTGCATTTCGCCCCGACCGAGACCGCCGCCGCTGCGCTGCGTTCGGAGAATGTGCCGGACGAGCGGATTCACATCACCGGCAACACCGTCATCGATGCCCTGCTCGCAACGAACGCGCGCATCAACGAAGACCCGTCGCTCGCAGCTGGCCTCGATCCGCTGGTAAAACGATATGCGAGGAAGCGGATCATCGCCGTCACCTCGCATCGGCGCGAGAATTTCGGCGAGGGGATGCGCGCGATCGCCGAGGCGATCGCAGCCATCGCCGCGCGCCCCGACGTCGCGGTGATCTTTCCCGTCCACCCGAACCCGCAGGTCCGCAGCGCGATGGAGCCGCTGCTCGCCGCGCTTTCCAACGTCGCGCTGATCGACCCGCTCGATTATCCGCATTTCGTGCGCCTGCTCGCCGAAGCCGATCTCGTGCTGACCGACAGCGGCGGCGTGCAAGAGGAAGCGCCTTCTCTCGGCAAACCAGTGCTCGTCATGCGCGAGACGACCGAGCGACCCGAAGGCATTACGGCAGGCACGGCAAAGCTCGTCGGCACCGACAAGGACCGTATCGTTACCGAAATTTTCAGCCTTTTGGACGATAGCGAAGCCTATTCGGCGATGGCCCGCGCGCACAATCCGTTCGGCGACGGCCTCGCTGCCCAGCGAATTGCGGAGATTGTCGCGCGTGCCCATTGATACCGACCAGCAAGTTACCGTCCTCGGCCTCGGCTATATCGGGCTGCCGACCGCGGCGCTGATCGCGCGATCGGGCTGCCAGGTCACCGGCGTCGATGTCAGCGAAAAGGTCGTTGAAACGGTCAACAGCGGCAAGGTGCATATCGAGGAAGTCGATCTCGATGGTCTCGTCCAGGGCGTCGTTGCACGCGGTGCACTCATCGCTTCGACCGAAGTCGCTCCCGGCGACAGCTTCGTGATCGCCGTGCCGACGCCGCACGACGCCGATCATCGCCCCGACATCAGCTATGTGCTGGCAGCAGCTCGCGCGATCGCGCCCAAACTGCAAGCCGGCAATCTTGTCATCCTCGAATCGACATCACCAGTAGGCACGACCGAAAAGGTCGCCGCGCTGATCGCCGAACTGCGCCCCGACCTGAAGGTGCCAGGCGCGTGCGCCGGTGCCGCCGACATCTTCATCGCCTATTGTCCAGAACGTGTCCTGCCCGGCCGCATACTGGTTGAGCTGGTCGATAATGACCGCTGTATTGGCGGTATCACGCCGCGCTGCGCGCGCCGTGCGATGACCTTCTACCGCCAGTTCGTGCGCGGTGCCTGCATCACGACATCGGCGCGCGCCGCCGAAATGGTCAAGCTCGTCGAAAACAGCTACCGCGACGTCAACATCGCCTTCGCCAATGAATTGTCGATGATGGCCGAGGAAATGGGCGTCGATGTCTGGGAGGTGATCCGCCTCGCCAACCGCCACCCGCGCGTCAACATCCTTCAGCCCGGCCCCGGCGTCGGCGGCCATTGCATTGCCGTCGATCCCTGGTTCCTCGTTCATGGGGCGCCCGATCACAGCCGCCTGATCCGTACCGCCCGCGAAGTCAATCTCGCGAAGACCGCGCATGTCATCGGTGCCGCCGAAATGCTGGTGTCGCAGCACCCTCAGGCGCGCGTCGCTTGCCTCGGCCTCGCCTTCAAACCGAACATCGATGATTTCCGCGAAAGTCCTGCGGTCGAGGTGGCGGCAGCCCTCGCTCGCCGCTTCGGCAAGCAGGTCGACATCGTCGAGCCCTATGCGCGCGGCCTGCCGGCCGATTTCGCCGGCACCGGATCCGAACTCATCGACCTCGATACCGCACTCGCGAAGTGCGACCTGCTGATCGTGCTCGTCGATCACGACCTGTTCAAATCGATCCCGCTCGAAGAACGGTCGGACAAGATTGTCTATGACACGCGCGGTCTCTGGCTCGACCAGCCCGGCGGGAGCACTCCCAACCGGCTCAATCGCGCCGCTTGATACGCGCGGTCGCTTGACGTCCTCGCGCGCGCGACACATGACATTGTGATGTTGACCCGCCTTCCGCCGCATATCGTCGAAAAGCCGTGGGGACGGACCGACATTCCCGCGGCATTCGGAGACTTCGGCGAACGGCGCATCGGCGAGATATGGTTCGCGCATCCCGACGGCGATGCGGCGCCGCTGATGATCAAATTCCTGTTCACCTCCGAGCGGCTGTCGATTCAGGTTCACCCCGACGATGTCCGCGCACGCGCCGCCGGACATGCGCGCGGCAAGGACGAATGTTGGCTGATCCTGGGTGCCGAGCCGGACGCCGAACTTGGCCTCGGCCTGAAAGCCCGCGCAGACGTGGCCGCACTTCGCGCCGCGGCGCAGGATGGATCGATCGTCGACATGATCGATTGGCGGCCGGCACACGCGGGCGAATTCTTCTATAATGCGGCGGGCACGATCCACGCGATCGGCGGCGGGCTGACCTTGGTGGAGGTGCAGCAGAATGCCGACTGCACCTACCGCCTCTTCGATTACGGCCGGCCGCGCGAACTGCACCTCGATGACGGGCTTGCGGTTGTCGACGCTGCGCCGTCGCACGGCGCGCCGCATTGCGCGATCGACCCGGCGGCGAACAAGCGCCTTGTCGATGGCCCCCCCTTCCATCTCCTGCATCTGGCGGCGCCTTTCGATCGCGACCTTGTCGGACCGACCGGGCAAAGCCTGACGCTCGTTCCGCTGGCCGACGGCTGCAGCATCGACGACGAACCTTTGCCGTTCGGGGCAGTCGGCCTGCTCGAAGACTTATCTTCGCTCGAAATGGCGCCCGGCGCCCGCGCGCTGCTCTGCTGGGCCGCCTGATCGCCCCCTCCCCTTGCGGCCCGGCGCCGCTTTACCCATATCGCGCCGCATGACCCAATCGATCACGCACCGTGACGCGCCCTGGCACGGAACCACCATCCTCTCCGCCCGCAATGCAGAAAAGGTTGTCGTAATCGGCGACGGTCAGGTGTCGATGGGCCAGACGGTGATGAAGCCCAATGCCCGCAAGGTCCGCCGCCTTCACGACGGCAGTGTGATCGGCGGCTTCGCGGGTGCGACCGCCGATGCCTTCACCCTGTTCGA
>LULU01000086.1_pt1 | contig 12849 bp, 8 predicted proteins | sample 729521 | NCBI WGS metagenome assembly LULU01 (sample SAMN03860281, study PRJNA289734) | marine metagenome | biome: seawater column; feature: ocean; material: water; isolation source: Red Sea water column Station 108 - depth 50m | place: Saudi Arabia: Red Sea | collected 2011-10-15 | depth 50 m | reverse complement strand
CTGCTCTCCTGCATCACTTTCTAAAAGTACTTTAAATATTTGGATAGAAACATTTTTTGGAAGTAAATCCTTTAAAATTGTTTCTTCATCAGGCTCATAATCATAAATTGCATTTGAAGAATTGTCTTTTTCTTCTTCCTTTTCAGTATTTGAAACGTCTAATGGTATTAATTGTTGTTGTGTTACTTCTTGCGAAATAGCTGATTTAAATTTGTTAAAAACTAATATGCATTTATCAAACTTACCATCAAAGTATAATTCTTGAAGCTTATTAGAAATATTTAATGCAGACTCGTAACCAGTACTTGAAACATTTAAGTCGACAAAACTCTCTATAATTTGATCCTTCATTACTCTATTAAAAAAGTCTCTACTTTTTTTCCCAACTGGCATTAGTTGAACTTTTTTTCCATTACCCTCAAGTGATTTAACTAACTTAAAAGTTTCTCTATTTATGCTGCTGTTAAATCCACCACATAAACCTCTATCAGCACTTACTGGAACTACGATATAATTCTGATCATTGCCAGTGCCTGTTAAGAGTTTAATTATACCTTCCCCAGATGCAGCAGATGATGCAAGAGAGGAAAGCATCTCCTCTAGTCTTGATGAATATGGTCTTGCTGCTTCAGCTTTTTCTTGTGATCTACGTAACTTACTTGCAGCAACCATTTTCATTGCTGATGTAATTTTTTTTGTAGATCCAACTGAATTGATCTGAGTTTTGATATCTTTTAAACTTGGCATAGATTAGTTACTTGCAAACTTTCCAACCAAATCATCTAAGATTGATTTTAATTTATCATCATTTTCTTTAGATAATTCTTTTTCATTGGCAATTGCATCTAATAAATCACTATGCTTAGTTCTAATCTCATTTAAAACTTCTGCTTCAAACTTGACTACATCGCCTACTGCAACTTTATCAAGATATCCGCGTACACCTGCATAAATAGATACAACTTGCTCTGAAACCGTTAGTGGTGAATATTGACCTTGTTTTAAGATTTCAACTAGTCTTGCACCACGATCAAGTAATTGTTTCGTTGAAGCGTCTAAGTCTGATGCAAACTGTGCAAAAGCAGCCATCTCACGATATTGAGCTAATTCAAGTTTTACAGGACCAGCAATTTTTTTCATTGCTTTTGTTTGAGCTGCAGAACCAACACGACTTACGGAAAGACCAACGTTAATCGCAGGACGAATACCAGCAAAAAATAAGTTTGTTTCTAAAAATATTTGTCCATCAGTAATGGAAATAACATTTGTTGGAATATAAGCAGATAAATCTCCTGCTTGAGTTTCAATAATTGGAAGGGCGGTCAAACTTCCACCACCATGTTCATCACTCATTTTGGCAGCTCTTTCTAAAAGACGACTATGAATGTAAAATACATCTCCGGGATATGCTTCACGTCCAGGAGGTCTTCTTAATAAAAGAGACATCTGTCTGTAAGCAACAGCTTGCTTTGATAAATCATCATAAACAATTAATGCATGCATACCATTATCTCTAAAATACTCACCCATTGTACAACCAGTATAAGCAGATAAAAATTGCAACGGTGCAGGCTCTGATGCAGTTGCAGATACAACAATTGTATATTCCATAGCGCCGTTATCTTCTAGTGTTTTTACAATTTGAGCAACTGTTGATCTTTTCTGACCAATTGCGACATAGATACAATATAACTTTTCTTTTTCATTATCTGATTGATTTACAGATTTTTGATTTAAGATTGTATCAATAGCAACAGCAGTTTTACCTGTTTGTCTGTCACCAATTATTAATTCACGCTGTCCTCTTCCAACTGGAACAAGAGCATCAAGTGCTTTAATACCTGTCTGCATAGGTTCAGATACACTTTGACGAGGAATAATACCTGGAGCTTTTAATTCAATTCTTCTCTTTTCAGAAGATTGAATAGGACCTTTACCATCAATAGGATTTCCTAAACCATCAACAACACGTCCTAACAATTCTTTTCCAACAGGAACGTCAACAATTTCTCCTGTACGTTTAACTGTGTCACCTTCTTTAATTCCAGTATCATCACCGAAGATTGAAACACCAACGTTATCCATTTCAAGGTTGAGGGCCATACCTTTAATGCCGCCTGGGAATTCTACCATCTCTCCAGCTTGTACTTGATCAAGACCATACACACGTGCAATTCCGTCTCCAACACTTAGTACTGTTCCAACCTCAGCAACATCCGCTTTAGTTTCAAAATTAGCTATTTGGTCTTTAATTACAGACGATATTTCTGCAGCTTTAATTTCCATTATGCCCCCTTCATTGCAATTTTAAGTTTATTAATTTTATTCGCTATAGATGTATCAATCATTTTGGAACCAACCTTAACAATTAAACCACCAATAATGTCTTCATCGACATCAAAATTTAAAGATAATTTTTCACCTAAAGATTTTTTAAGTTGATTTGTAATATTATTTTTTTCATCATCAGATAATATGTTTGCTGATGTTATGTCAGCAGTAATATCACCTCTTTTTTCAGAGTTTATTTTTTTAAATTGTAAAATAATAGAAGCGATATTTGAAATTCTTTTATTGTTATCAAGAACTTTTAAAAAAGTTGTCGTAAGATTATGTAAATTTGCTTTAGAAAATAATTTTAACAAAATATTAAGCTTCTCATCTGAATTTACTAATGGACTTTTAATTACTTGTCTCAATTCTGAACTTTCTTTCAATGCTTTTTGCACTAATTCAAAGTCATTTAGAATATCATCAATACATTTTTTTTCAGAAGCAAGATCATAGAGAGCTGCTCCGTACCTTTCAGATATTAGGTCTCCAGACAATGTATTAGATGCCATAAATTAAGTTCATAAGAAGTTTAGAGATAGGCTATTAACACATCAGAAAAAGTAGGTAAACTGTCAGTTTGTGCGTCAAATGAGTTAAATTGAAGATATTTTTAAAATTGTGGGTAAATTACATAAATGAATAGGGATCGACATCAATAATTAACTTTACAGAAGAAGGTAATTTAGTCTTTTCGACAATTTTTTTTGTGAATTTATTCAGATTTTTTCTACTATTACTCTTCAATAATATTCTGTATCGATATTGTCCTCTAAGCAGAAAAATTGGAGCTTCAACTGGACCTAGAATTTTAATATTTTCACTATTTTGATCTTGTTGAGCCAGTCTTGAAGCTTGTTTAAGAACTAAAGCTTTTGTATGACTAGAAAGAATTATTGAAGTCATAAAACCAAAAGGAGGAATATTAAAATTCTTTCTCTCTTCTAAAGCTCTTTCAATAAAAGCTTCTCTTTCTCGAAGTTGAATCGACTTAATTATTTCTTGATCTGGAAAATATGTTTGAAGAAAAACTTTACCAATTTTTTTTCCTCTACCAGCTCTTCCTCCAACTTGCTGAAGTAGGTTAAAAGTTTTTTCTATAGCTCTAGGATCACCGCCAAATAAACCTGCGTCCGCATCAACGATTCCTACTAATGACAAATTTGGAAAATCATATCCTTTTGCCATAATTTGTGTGGCTACAATTATATCTATATCTTTGTTGTTTATATCAGTAATAAATTTTTTAATTTTGTTTGGTGTGTTAACATTGTCGCTAGACATGATGGAAATATTTTTTCCAGGAAAGAATTCTTTTAACTCCTCTGCAACTCTCTCAACTCCAGGACCAACAAATTTTATACTATCTTTTTCATTACATTGAGGACAATCTAAATTTAATTTTTTTATAGTTCCACATTGATGGCATAAGAAAACTTTTTTGTGTTGATGCATTACCATCCATGATGAACATTGATCACATTCATATCTAAATCCACAACTGTTACATAAGGTTAATGGAGAATATCCTCTACGATTTAAAAAAATAAGAGTTTGTTCCTTATTTTCTAAGCACTGAGAAATAGAATCTATAATTGATTGTGATATCCATTTATCTTTATCAAGTTTATTTTTATTTAAATCAATTATAGAAATTTCAGGTAATGGAGTTCCAGAAAATTGTTTTGATAAATAGACTTGATCATATTTTTTAATTTTAACATTATTTATTGTTTCTAAAGACGGCGTTGCTGAAGCTAATAATATAAAATTTTTTTCAATTTTAGCTCTTACAACTGCAAGATCTCTTGCTTGGTAACGTATATTGTCCTCTTGTTTATAACTAGAATCATGTTCTTCATCGACAACAATTAATCCTAAGTTTGTAAAAGGAAGAAACAAACTTGAACGAGCGCCAATTACAATTACTGGATCTCCAGCAAAACATTTATGCCAAATTTTTTGCCTATTTTTTTTTGTAATTTTAGAATGCCACAAACACACTTCCATTCCAAAACGCTTCTTTACTCTTGTCTCTAATTGCGGTGTTAAGCTAATTTCTGGAACCATTATTAATATTTGTTTTTTTTCTTTTAAAAATTTATCTATTATTTCAAAATATACTTCAGTTTTACCAGAGCCTGTTACACCTTCTAATAAAACAGGTTTGTTTGATTTATTAAATGATTGGGTGATTTCTTTAAATGAATTTGCTTGCTCTTCACTCAAGGTCACTAAAGAAGGTTTGGTGTTATTGAAACTATCTAATTTTTCTTTATCAAATTCAACTATATCATTATTAATAAGAAATAATTTTAAAACTGCTCCTAGTGGAGCTAAAGTATAACTTGCGATCCAATTTATAAAATCGATTGAAGAATTCTGAAGGATAAGATCATTACAAATTTTTGTAACCTCTTTAATTTCGTATCCAGGATTTTTAACATTCTTCTTCCAAATAATTCCAGCTTCTATTTTTTTTCCAAATGGAACTAAGACTACTTGACCAATTTCAAGTTGCTCATTTGTTGAAGAATAAGTGAAAACTTTGTCGAAAGGTCTTGTTACTACTACATCGTACAACATTATATTTATGTATTTTTTATATGTTAACTTTCTAAATAACTTGTATATGGTATACAACAAACAATGAAATTTTTTATAGACACTGCCGATATACCTCAGATTGAAGAGTTAATGCCTAGTGGATTAATAGACGGTGTTACGACAAACCCATCTCTGATTGCAAAAAGTGGTAAAGATATGGGAGAAACAATTAAAACAATTTGTTCCATAGTATCTGGTCCAGTAAGTGCAGAAGTGACAGCAACGGAATATAACAAGATGCTTGAAGAAGGTGAATACTTAGCATCATTAGCTAAGAATGTTGCTGTAAAAGTTCCTCTTACACCTGCTGGTCTTCAGACATGCAAAGCTCTTAGAGAAAAAGATATCATGGTAAATGTAACATTATGTTTTAGTGCTGCTCAAGCATTACTAGCCGCTAAGGTTGGTGCAACATTTATTTCTCCATTTGTGGGAAGACTCGATGATATTGGTGAAAAAGGTATGGATCTAATTTCAGATATAGTAATAATGTATGAAAATTATGGATTTGATACGGAAGTATTAGTTGCTTCAGTAAGAAATACTCAACATCTTATTGATGCAGCTGTGATTGGTGCCCATGTTTCAACTCTACCACCTAAAGTTATTCACGAATTATATAAACATCCTCTCACAGATAAAGGGCTGAAAGCATTTCTTGATGATTGGGCAAAAACAGGACAGCAAATCTTGCCAAAATAATCGTCATGGCGCATGAAGATGAAATTAGTGAAAAACAAATAATAAATTTTTTAAAAAAAAATAAAAATTTTTTTATTAAAAATTCAGAATTAGTTAATGAACTAAATTTTCCAACCGTAGATAATAGTTCAGATAAGGTTGTTGATTTAGAAGCTTATAGATATAAAAAAATATCGCAACAAAATATAGATCTACAAAATCAAATGACAAAAGTACTACTTGCAGGAAAAAGTCATTTAAATGCTCAAAAAAGAATTCTAAAATCTACAATTAGAATTCTAAATGTAAAAAGTTTACAAAAATTAATAAGCTTAATTAAAAATGATCTTAAAACAATTTTAGGTTGTGATGAAATGAATTGTTTTGTTACAAATGAAAATATTAGAGCAGAAAATTTATCACAACTGGATATTAAAATTGCAAATAGTTATTTTAAAAACAAAATGGTTACAAATTTAAATCAAAATCCTAAAGGTTTACTTTTATTTTTTCCTAATAAATCAGCAACGATAAAATCATATATTTTATTAAAAGTTAAATTTCGTGAAGATAGTCTAATATTGGCTATGGGATCAAAAGATAAAAATAAATTCACAGTTGATATGCAAACTGATCTTGTTGAGTACTTAATTAAAATTATAGAAGTAAATTTATTAAGTATTAAATGAAAGGAAGGTAAAATGAAAGGTTATAGATTTATTACAGATGATGACACTATTGATTTTTGCCAAAGAGTAACAGAAGCTCTCTCTAATGGATGGAAATTACATGGTGAACCAAAAATGACTTTCGATCATAAAAGAAAAATTATGAGATGTGGTCAAGCAGTTATAAAAACGTCATCAAAAAAATACAAAAAAGGAATGGATCTAGCTAAAATTTAAATATGAATTGCTCTACCATCTACACTTAAAGCTGCTTCTTTTACTGCTTCACTAGTTGTCGGATGAGCGTGACATACCCTTGCAATATCTTCTGCACTTCCACCAAATTCAATTGTAGTAACAATTTCTGCAATCAGTTGTCCAGCATCATGACCGATTATATGAGCACCTAAAATTTCATCTGTTTTTTTATCAACCAAAATTTTAACAAATCCCTCAGATGCTGAAGTAGTTAAGGCACGACCATTTGCCATAAAAGGAAATTTTCCAACCTTGAAGTCTTTCTTTTCTTGCTTGAGTTGTTCTTCTGTTTTGCCTACAGATGCAATCTCTGGATTAGTATAAACAATCGCTGGTATAGCGTCGTAGTTTATATGAGGTTTTTGACCGTTTATAAATTCAACACAAGCAACTCCTTCTTCTTCAGCTTTGTGTGCTAGCATTGGTCCTGGAGCTACATCGCCAATTGCGTAGATTCCTTCAACAGAAGTTTGAAAATTATCTTTAATTTCAATGGATTTTTTTGCGGTTAATTTAATACCAATTTTTTCGAGACCCAGTCCCTCTGTGTTTGGTTTTCTTCCTACTGACATTAAAACTATTTCGTAGTTTTCTTTTATTTTCTTTTTATCTGATGTTTCCATCTCAACATCTACGCCAGACTTACCAGATTTTGCAGAACTAACTTTATGAGATAATTTAAATTCTAATCCTTGTTTAGTTAACATTTTCATAAACTCTTTTGCAATTTCACCATCCATAGTTGGAACAATTCTGTCAAGAGCTTCAACAACTGTTACCTTTGAACCTAATCTACTCCATACTGATCCCATCTCTAGTCCAATATATCCACCACCAATAACTAGGAGTGATTTTGGTATTTTAGATAGAGAAAGAGCACCTGTTGAAGATACTATTTGTTTTTCATCAACAGGAATATTTGGTATCTCAATCGAAGATGATCCTGTTGCGATAATAAAATTTTTAGCACTGGCAGTAATTTCATTTTTTCCATTTGTAATAGAAATAGTATTTTTATCTACAAATGAAGCCATGCCAGGAATATGCGTTATTTTATTTTTCTTAAATAAAAAACCGATCCCTGTTGTAAGTTTTTTTACAATCTTAGTTTTGCGATCCATCAAAACATTTAGGTCTAAATCTATCTTTGATGTTTTTATGCCATGCTCTGCAGCATGATTTGAAATTTCAACAAATTTTTCAGATGAATTTAATAATGCTTTAGAAGGTATGCATCCAATGTTCAAACAAGTTCCACCAAGTGATGGCTCTTTTTCTATACAAGCAACCTTCATTCCAAGTTGAGCTGCTCTGATTGCAGCTACATATCCGCCAGGTCCCGCACCAATTACTATTAAATCAAAATCTTCCATTTTATATTCCTAATACTAATTCGGATGGATCTTCTAGAAGTTCTTTCACTTTCACTAAAAATCCAACACTTTCTTTTCCATCAATAATTCTATGATCATAACTTAATGCAACATACATCATTGGCCTAATTACTATTTCATCATTTACAACTACTGCTCTTTTTTGAATATTATGCATCCCTAAAATTCCAGATTGAGGTCTATTGATTATTGGGGTGCTGAGCATTGATCCGTAAACGCCACCATTTGAAATTGTAAAAGTTCCACCAGTCAAATCGTCCATGGTCAGCGTTCCATCTTTGGCTTTTGTACTAAGATCAATAATTTTAGTTTCTATTTCTCCAAAACTCAATTGATCGGCGTCTTTAAGTATTGGTACGACTAATCCTTTTTCAGTTCCAACAGCTATACCTATATCAAAATGATTTTTATAAATTATATTTTCATCTTTAATTTCAGCATTCACAGCTGGATACTCTTGCAAACTTTTTACTACCGCTTTTACAAAAAATGACATGAAACCTAATTTGACCTCATACCGACTTTGAAATTCTTGGTTTTTTGATTTTCTAATTTCCATAACTTTGGACATGTCAATTTCATTGAAAGTCGTAAGTATGGCTGCTGTATTTTGAGCCTCCTTTAAACGTTTAGATATTGTCTGTCTGATTTTAGACATTTTAACAACTTCTTCTCTTTCACCTTTGTTAGTGGTTGTTTTATTTGAAGAAGAAAGATGAGAAACTACATCTTCTTTATTAATTCTTCCATCAGAACGGGATGAGGTGACATCTTCAAGTTTAATATTATTTTCTTCAGCAATTTTTCTTGCAGATGGTGAAGATTTGGCAGACGAAGATTTTGTTTCAACCTTAACTGCTTTTACTTCTTCTTTTATTTTTTCTTCTTTATTTTCAGTTTTTTTAGGACTTGGTGTTTTGCCTTTTGATTCATCTAAGATTCCTAAAATACCACCAATTTCAACGTCAGTGCCTTCAGAAACTTTTATTTCTTTTAGAGAGCCTGCATGAGGTGCTGGTACTTCAACTGTAATTTTGTCTGTCTCAATTTCAACTAAAGGTTCATCTGCTTCAAAATTATCGCCTATATTCTTAAGCCATTTTGAAACAGTTGCTTCCGTAATTGACTCTCCAAGTGTTGGAACTATTAATTCAGTGCTCATTAATTAAATGCTTAATAACATTTACGTCAATTTATTCAATTGGCAGATTAGTCTTTAATTTTGTTGAAATACCTGCCCAAGATTTGATAATTTTGCTAATCGAATCTTCAGTTGCCATTTTTATAATAGTTTCTTGGTTACTTAAGTGTCTTTCTAAAGAACCAGCGGCAGGAGACGCAGCTGGACTTCTACCAACATAGAATATTTTTTCTTGTTTAACTTTGGCTTCCTGCATAACACTTTCCAATCTACCTTTCACAAAACCCCAGGCACCCATATTTTTTGGCTCTTCTTGTGCCCAGATAATTTCAGCATCAGTATAATGTTTTAATTCATCTCTAAAGTTTTCATAAGGAAATGGATAAATCTGCTCCAATCTTATTATGGAGAGATTTTTAATTTTATTTTTTGTTATGTGATCTGCAAGTTCAAAATATATTTTACCAGAGCAAATGATTAATCTTTTATTTTTCCTTTTTTCTTTAACAGATAATTTATCAGTAAGAATTCTATGGAAAGTTGATCCATTAATATAATCCTCAATATTAGAAACATTAGATTTATGTCTAAGTGTAGATTTTGGTGTAAATATAATTAGAGGTTTCCTAAAGTTTCTATGTAGTTGCCTTCTTAAAACATGAAAATAATTAGCAGGACTTGTGCAATTAACAATTTGCATATTATCTTCCGCACACATCTGTAAAAATCTTTCTAATCTTCCACTTGTATGCTCAGGACCTTGGCCCTCATGTCCGTGGGGAAGAAGCATCGTTAAACCAGACATTCTCAACCATTTTCTTTCTCCAGAACTAATGAATTGATCAATCATAATTTGTGCGCCATTTGCAAAATCACCAAACTGCGCTTCCCATATAACAAGTGTCTTAGGATCAACTTGTGAATATCCATATTCAAAACCAAGAACACCAAACTCAGATAAAAAACTATCTATAATTTCAAAGTAACCTTGCTTGTTTTGAAAGTGTCTTAATGGAACAAAACGATTTTCGTTTTCTTGATCGTATAGAACACCATGTCTATGACTAAATGTTCCTCTTCCAACATCTTGTCCAGATATTCGAACACCGTATCCCTCATCAAGAAGTGTTGCTAAAGCTAAACTTTCAGAGGTTGCCCAATCAATACCTTTTCCGTTGATGACACTTGTTAATCGATCCCCATAAATTTTTTTTATTCTTCTATGAGCATTAAAATCTGCAGGTATTTCATGAATTTTTTTAGCAACGTTAATTAATGTTTTTTCTTTTACAGATGTTTTTCCTCTTCTTGCATCAAATGTTGCAGTAGATAAACCTGTCCAAGTTCCCTCTAACCAATCTACTTTATTTGGTTTATAATTTTTAGTTGATTCAAATTCTTTATCTAAAAAATTTTTAAAAGAATCTACAATGTCTCTAGATTCTTCTTCTGAAAGAGTATTATTCTCAATTAATTTTTTTTCATATTTTTTTCTTGTAGTAATTTGTTTTTTGATAGCCTTATACATTAGTGGCTGAGTAAAAGAAGGTTCATCAGCTTCGTTATGTCCTGATCTTCTGTAGCAAAACATATCTACAACAACATCGACTTTAAATTTATTTCTAAATTCCGTTGCAAGTCTACAAACATGAACTACTGCTTCTGGGTCATCGCCATTAACATGAAATATTGGTGCCTGAACCATTTTTGCAATTTCAGTACAATAAGGTGCTGATCGTCCATATTGTGGCATAGTTGTAAAACCTATCTGATTGTTAATTACAAAATGAATGGTACCACCTGTTTTAAACCCTCTTAATTGTGACATAGCAAATGTTTCGGCCACAACTCCTTGTCCAGCTATTGCTGCATCTCCATGAATTAATAAACCTATAACTTTATCTGTTGTTTTATCTTTAGCTAAAGTTTGTTTAGCTCTTACTTTTCCTGCCACAACTGGGTTAACTGCTTCTAAATGTGATGGGTTAGAAGTGAGCGATAAATGAATTTTCTTTTTTTCAAATTCACGATCAGCAGAAACTCCTAAATGATATTTTACATCACCCGAACCTAGTACCTCATTTGGATCGTTTAAAGATCCTTGGAATTTTGATAATATTTTTTTGTAAGGCATTTCCAAAACACTTGATAGAAGTGTTAGTCTCCCTCGATGAGCTGTTCCAATAATAATATCTTCAATTCCAGACAAACATGCCTGTTTAACAATTTGCTCTATCCCAGGTATCATCGCTTCACCACCTTCGATACCGTATCTCTTTGTACCTAAAAACTTTTTATCTAAAAACTGCTCAAATAGTTCTGATTCAACTAATCTTTTATAGATTGCTTTTTTTCCTTCATTTGTAAAATTTGTTTTATTTCTTACTTCTTCAATTCTTTCTTGGACCCATTGTTTTTGATCAGCTTGTTGTATGTGTAAAAATTCAACACCAATTGAAGCAGAATAAGTTTCTTTTAATATTTTAATAATATTTTTTAATTTACCTTTTTCTAAACCCAAACTTCCATCAATGAATATTTCTTTTTCTAAATCTGATTCAATGAAACCATAGCTTTTATAATCTAATTCTTGAGGATACTCTCTTTCAGATATTCCTAAAGGATCAAGATCTGCAATTAAATGTCCATTAATTCTAAAAGCTCTAATTAATCTTAATGCTCTAATTGAATCTAAGGTTGATATTCTAAATTCCTCAGAATTGTAATTCGCATTTGATTTTATAACCTTAGTTATGTAATTTTTATCTATTATACTTGATGGACGTTCTTTCCATTCTGGTCCTCCAAAATCTTTAAGAACAGAGTAGTCATCTTCATTTAAATTATTAAAAAAATCTTTCCAAGTTGTATCCACACTTTCAGGGTCATTTCTAAATTTAGAATACAGTTCGGCCACATATGGCGCATTAGCACTATTTAAGAAAGTATCATTCATAGATTTCTATTAAACTAAAACCATTTCGCATAACAATCATACTAATGGAAACTAATTATTCCCATTTTGCATTGCTAATTTCATAGTTTTTCCCAATGATGCCGGGGATTTTGACACCAAAACTCCAGCATTTTCTAAAGATTTAATTTTGGAATGTGCTGTACCTTTTGAGCCTGAAACGATAGCACCTGCATGACCCATACGTTTTCCTTTTGGTGCCGATTGTCCAGCTATAAATGCTGAAACTGGTTTTTTTCTTTTTGAATTTGAAATAAATTCTGCCGCATTTTCTTCCTCCTCGCCACCAATTTCACCTATCATTAATATTCCCTCAGTCTCATCGTCTTCTAAAAATAACTTTATACAATCTACAAAATCCATACCATGTATTGGGTCTCCACCAATACCAACACATGTTGATTGACCTAATCCTACCTCTGTTGTTTGTGCAACAGCTTCATAAGTTAATGTTCCTGATCTACTCACTATACCTATTTTACCTTTTTTATGGATGAAACCAGGCATGATACCAATCTTGCATTCGGAAGGAGTTATTAAACCTGGGCAGTTTGGCCCAATCAAATATGTTTTATTGTTAATAATTCTTTTTTTTATATCAATCATATCTAAGACTGGAATACCTTCTGTAATGCATACAATTAATTCAATGTTTGCATCTAAAGCTTCGTGGATTGCTTTAGCAGCAAACTTAGCAGGCACATAAATGACTGTTGCGTTTGCTTCAGTTTGTTTAACTGCATCGACAACAGTATTAAAAATTGGAATACCTTCAACCTCTTCTCCACCTTTACC
>LULU01000183.1_pt1 | contig 13343 bp, 16 predicted proteins | sample 729521 | NCBI WGS metagenome assembly LULU01 (sample SAMN03860281, study PRJNA289734) | marine metagenome | biome: seawater column; feature: ocean; material: water; isolation source: Red Sea water column Station 108 - depth 50m | place: Saudi Arabia: Red Sea | collected 2011-10-15 | depth 50 m | reverse complement strand
ATATAAAATACATTAAATCTAAACATTGTATAATATGTGGTACAACACCTGTAGACCCTGACCATTTACAACATATTGGTATGGGTGGCAATAGAACAAAGCAATCAATAAAAGATTATAGTTGTGTGCCTTTGTGCCGAATACACCACACAGAAAGACATAATTTAGGTACAGATAGGTTTGAACAAGAACACAACATTAATCTTTGGAAAGAAGCATTTTATTTATTAAGAGGGTATTTTGCAGAATGAGAAAAACATATGAAAATCCACAATCCTTAAACAATGAGGATAAATTTAAAAAAACAATAGAATCTAAATGGAATTGTACAATGCAAAAAATGCACAAACATCACATTATAGATTTTATGGCGATAGTAGATAAAAAAGCAAGTGCTTGGATAGAAGTTAAATGCCTAAACAAAACATTTAATCAATATCCATATTCAATATTATCATATTCAAAGTATATGAAAGGTGTAGAATACCACAATGTTAGTGGACTACCTTTTATATTCGCTACAAGGCTACAAGATGGCGATTATTATTACAAGTATGAATCAGAACACAAGTTTGATATTATATGGGGTGGAAGAACAAAACAAACAAGAGATAAATTTGATATAGAACCAATCGTGTTAATACCAAAAGAATACTTTAAGGAGATAAAATGAATTGTTGGCATTGTAATACAAAAGTTATATGGGGTGGCGACCACGATTTTGAAGATTATGGATATGAGGGTAAAGGTATTGTTAGTAATTTTCATTGTCCTAATTGCCAAGCAGAATATGAATGTAGGTATAAAACAAAATGAAATTCGCAGGTAAAATAAAAAATGGAAAATTAACACTTGATGATAATCTTGGATTTAGGGATTATTTATGCCTGATTGAGGGTGATGTACACCTTGAGATAAAACGTGCCGAAAAGGTACGTTCTCCCCAACAAAATGCCTATTATAGAGTTATTATAAGAATATTGGCGAAAGAACTTGGCTATACTGAACAAGAAATGCACGAAACCATCAAAGAAAAGTATGATGTGGAATCTACTAAACAATTAGATATGAAAGAATTTACAGAACTAATTGAAACAATTAAGAGATGGGCAGTTATAGATATGGGTATAGTTCTCCCAAATGCTAAGCAATCTCATCTATAGTCATACTTACATTGTAAGTATTAAAGGCGACTTGTTGTATACTTAAAGTATTTTCTCTAAACATACAAATTGAAAATTGGTCAGGGTTTGCATTAGTATTATCAGGTTGAAATATAAATGGTAATGTTCCACCAAGAGTTGTATTCCAAACAAAATTGAAACTATCATCACTTAATATAGGGTTAGCGTTTTCATCTAAATTGCCTATTTGATTTGTATCAGGGTAAAGACTATCAGTAACTGATGAAAAATTACCAATTTCATAGGGTGCTGTGCTTGATGATTCATAATTTATAAACATATCAGATTGAGATATATAACTAAATGATAACTTCCAACTTTTCAATCCTTTTCTGCCTAATCCTGATTTAGGTTTTCTTCTCCATTCAGATTTATCTAATTTTACATTTTCTTCATCTAATGCACCTCTATAATAATCTAATTCAAATGGTGGATATTTGTAAATAGTTTCAATAGAATCGGTTATTTCAGGTGGAGAACTATCAGATACTAGACCTGCTCTTTTTCCATACATAGTCCATTCTGTTGGTCCATCATAATATATATTAGATAATGTTTTACCACCAATAGTTGTTTGTTTTTTAATGCCATCAAAACGTCTTGACATAGTTAAATTTAAATCAGGGCTATTAGGGCAATCAAAATATTTACCAACAACTAATGAACCTAAGGCTTTTGTGTTTTGTGTAAATCCAACATAAGACCAATATACCTCAAAAGACCTCCAATACTCATTTATTGTAGTTGGTTCATTGTTTTCATTAACTAATTTAAATAAAGATGTTCCATTATATTCCATATCACTATTTAAAATATTATCATAATTATTTATTGTAATAGAATCTTCGTGTTGTCCAAAAGATAATCCTGTTTTTGCATCTAATCTAGGTTTAAAATTATCTCCATCAGATGATGCAAAATTATGATTTAAATAACCAAAAAAATTAATAGGAAATTGAGTAGGATTATCATTAGTAGAATCACCTATTTTAAAAGCAGTAATTGGAGCATTACTTTCAGGAATTATTGTTTGTGGATTAGCACAATTCATATACAATAGTTTAGCACCACCTTTATTTGTATCCCATTCTAATTGTCCTGTAGCGTGTAAAAATGTAGGTATATCTACATAAAATCTTGGTGTCTTTACTTGTTGTGCCATTAATATCCTCCTGAACCACTTGAGCTACCACTACTTGTACCTGTTGTATAAGTTGGTGTAGTTTCTGTTGTCTTTCTTGTATTTTTAATTTTTGTTTTTTCTACTTTTGGTAAATTGTAATCAGGTAAAATATACTTTGTTTTTTTTACTTTACCGACAGCTTTTCTACTTTTATAATCACCCCAATTTGTTGTATCAATACTAAAATCAAAAGTTTGGTCATTCCAATTCGGTGATGTTTGTTTTGTAAATACTGATATTCTTTCACCATTTTTGTTGCATACAATAGCATTTAAAATTTTAATAGTTCCTACATATGTAAATAATATGCTATTACTTATTGTAAATCCTTGTAAACTAATAATTAACATTTTACTACTATTACCTTGCATAATCCAACCATTAGGTAATTGTGGCGTAATTTCTGCTTTACCTAAAAAATTAATTTCAATTCCTAATATATCACTATTTGTCTCTAAAGAGCAAACACCATTATCAATTATTATTTTAGATTTTTCTAATTTATTGATTTGTGAAGAATTTAATCTATATTTTTTAATTTTCATCTTGTTGTTCCTCATCTAAACTTTCTCCTAATATATTATTTATTAGAATTACAATATCTTGAATATTTAGGATTCCATCTCCATTTAAATCATAATCCAAATTATTACTTTCAGTATTTAAAATTTCAGTCCATAACTTTACAACATCTAAAACATTAATTTCTCCATCTTGATTTAAGTCAAATATACTAGGTGGTGGTAATGGAAAACCTACTTGATAAAATGTTTCCATATACATTTGGTTATCAGGTGCTTTAACTTCTAAAGTGCAAGTTATTAGTGTACCTAAAGGAAATGAAAATTTTGGAGTTATTGTAACTGAACCATAAGTGCCTATATTTACGACATTAATATTAAAATATGGATGTGCATCTAAATTTCCTTGTGGTATTCCTGCACCTAAAGTTGGAGGTGGAGTTTCGCTATCAAAATCACTAAATTGATTCACACCATCAGGTAAAACAACTTGTCTTATAAAAACTTCATAACTCCAAGCTGTATCAAATTCTGAAAATACAGTGTATTGGACTTCTAAATTATTTGGTTGTAAAAAAGAATTAACACCATTTAATTGTATTCCAAATTGAGGTTCTTGGTCAATAATTACATCTTCATCATCAAATATATTATTTTCGTCAAAATTTGGATTATCACTTGGGTCAGGTAGTTGAAAGTTTTGATTACCACTACTATCACCACCATCTGATAATGTGCTTTCTTCGTTTGTATCATCTATGATAATACCATCATTAGGTTCTCCATATTCTCCTCTATGTACTTGTACTGCCTCAATAGTTACTTTATCTAATGATTTTTGTATTTTAGTAATAAAAAATACTTGATATATTAGTTGTCCATTCCTTATTTGTGGAACTGTATAATCGTATCCAAATGCTTTTTTATTGTTAAGCAATTCATCAAAAGCGATATAATCACCTACTTCTAAGTTCATATAACTTACAGGTAAGTCATCCAATATTATATCTTTTATCTTCATCTGCATATACTTCTGCTGATATTTCATCTAAATTTTGATATTCAATACCATTAATGTCAAATAAAGAATAACCTGTTTCACTATCATATAAACCATTTGCATAATTTTTTTTGTATTTAACATTAACTGCATTTACGACATCATCTATCTTTGTAAGACTAAAAGAATAATTTATTACATCTATAGATTTAATTGTTGTAAAAGGTTGGTTACTTAATACTTGATGTATAGGTATAAATTTAAAATTACCTTTTGTATCGTAAGATGGTATTATTAAAGAAGATTTAAATAAATTTTCAAAAACTTGTTTTGCTTCTTCTTTTTCAAATAAAGTAAACGAATTTTGCCAATCATCAAATTCAGTAAATGTTGTTTGACCATTAAAATTAAGTTCTGATTTTAAAATATCATCTAATATTAATTGTGATTGAGTTATAGCAACGTCAGTACCCTCAAGAACACGACCTGCTACATCAGCATAAAAATCTTTTTCTAAAGGTTCATCTATTACTAAATCTTGTAATAAAAAAACATTAAATAAAAGTGTAGAACAATACCCTCTATGATTATCTTCTCTTTCAAATTGTGGTATTCCAAATTTGTATGAACTAAATGCAGTTGTACTATTAAAAGTTCCTGATTCTGCAAATGCTTCTGTTACAGTAACAGAATCTTGAGTTCCTGATTGCACTCCTATTGGATATGAAAAATGTTCAAAACCATCTTCTAAATTTGGAATATAAGGAAAATCAGGGTCATCACCTGTTCCATCTATAAAATCTCTAGCAACTCTTTTAAAAAAATCATTTTTTTTAAATTCAGGTATAGTGTCTGTTGTCCAAAATTGTGAAGGAACACCTCCTCTTAAAGAAATAGCACCTCCTGTTTGCATATCATCAAAAGTATGGTATTCAGCATCATATATTATTTTACTTGAACAAGGAAAACTACCAACATTATTTTTTAATATAAATTTAGCAGCAGCATAACCTGTATGATTACCATCACCTCTATGACCTGATAAATTTCTACCACAAAAATATAAACCTGTACTTGTTAATCCATTTTGAATTTTATCTACAGGATAAAAACCTTTATTCACATTAGAAACGTGATTATCATCAATAAAAGATTCTACTGCACTTGGTCCATCATTTTGATGACAAGCTGTTGGTTGCCACCAAGTATATGTTTCATTTCCATCTTCTCCTCCGATACCCCAATCATCATCATAACCATAACAAGCCTCAGTTCCCCAATTTAAATTTTGTGATTGGTCAAAAGGTTTCCAAGCATTTTCTTGTCCTGCTAAATAATTTGTAAATCCAAATATTTTATTCCTAGAAGTAGTGCCACCTTCATCTAAAGATTCACCATTATCTTCATTAAATATAACAAAACCAACTTTTTCAATAGGTCTATATACTCTTGTTGGTATTCCTAAAAAATCATTTTCTACTATAAAACTTTCTGCTCTTACTTTAACTGATGCCGATGTATCAAATCCATTAGATTGCTGAAATGAATATACTTCGCTTGATGTTCCTGTTAAAACTATTTTTCTATAATTATCATCATCAGGGTCAGTAATACCATCAACATAAAAACTCCAACCTTTAGTATTTTCATTATCTAATCTTTGTAAAATAGGCGTAAATTCATTATCATAAATGGCTAATGAAGACGATGATAAATATTTTTTATCATACAATATACTATTACCATATTCTTCTTGATTTGGTATAGTCCATAAACCTTGTATTTTTTGTCCTCTTTTATCTATATGAAGTTTTGTTAATTGTTGATTTAACTCACCACCATCAGTAACACCTAATGAACGTGGTATTAGTGGAGATTTATCAACATAACCATATACCATTGGATAGGGTCTTCCAATATCATCTTCTTTATAAAATATTTCATCAGGCACATCAGAACTTGGTATTTGTTGTGATAATAATTGTTGTGTAAAATCTTCTAAAGTAAGTTTTATAGTTTCTGCCGATTGTGAAAAACGTCTAATAGAACCTGTGTAAATATGTAAACAATCATTTAAATTATCTATACCATTTGCACAATAATAAACTTCACAAACACCATTTAATATAGATTGTATTTCATCACTAAATATAACACCATCATACATAGCATTAGATATACTAACATTAACTGAAGATATAGTAAATTTATTATCTATAATATTAGCAGAAGAAGTTACTGTAGGTGATGATAACAATAAACCTTTGTATGCTTCTCTACTTATTGTAACATCTTTTATTGATAAGTTAATTACTTCAGTTGCATCATTTAGATTTTCATCTATTTTAACACCTTTATATATTTTTACTAAAGGATATAATGAAGTAGTAACGCCTGTGGCTAATGCTTGTTTAAATTTTGGCGATAATTCAATCATTAACTTAATCCAAAATCGCTACCCCTTCGGACAGCTTCTTTAATTGATTCTGCAAGTTCACCTTCTACAAAATCTTGTGTCATAACATTACCTGTAACATTTACTACTACATTACCTGAAGAACCACCTTGATTTAATTGATTTAATGTTTCAAGTCCAATAGATTGTACAGCATTTCTACTCATTACAAATTCACCACGTTCTGCCTCTATTATTGTTCCACCTTGAGAATGTCTATTACCACCAACTAAACCACCTTGTTCAAATGTTTGAACATTTTTAAATTGATTCATATTTTGTAATTGTGCTTCTATTTTAGCAACATTTGCCATACCTTTAGCTAATATTGCTGCTGATAGCACAAGATTAGGTAAAGCCTTATTTGCTCCTGCTATTGCATCTATTGTTGCTGCAAATTGCTGTAAACGTGCAGCTTCTACTTGATTTGCACTATTAACACCAATACCTGCTGCAATAGCATTTGTTAATTGTGCTACCTGTCTTAATTGTACATCAAAATCTAAATCTCTAAATTTTTTGTTTCTTTTTAAATCATCTAATAGTTTTTTCTCAACATCAGATAATTCATTTTTCAAAGCAATTTCTTTTATTAATTTTTGTTGTTTTGTATCATCCATATCAACTAATGTACCATTAGCTTTTATGTTTTCATTAATAACGTCTGTTAAATCTTTTGTGCTTTTTATAGTTCCATTTTGTATTGCCTCTAAAATACCTGAACCTTCAACATATTTATTAAAAAAGTCTTCTGAAACGCCTGTAAGACTGATAAAATTTTCTTTTAATAATTCATTATTTACAGTAAAACCTTGAACAATTTGATTACTTTGATTGTTCATTTGAGCCATTATTTGGTCTCTTTGTTTTTGTAATTGTCTTAAAGGTTCTATTAATGCTCCTGCTTCACCTTTAGCCTCTTTTAATCTTTTTGCTGCAGCATCTCTTTCTTCTTTTGTATCTGCAAGTCTTTGTTTATTTCTTAAAACTTTAATTTCATTATTAAGTCTTTTTCTGTCTTCTTTTATTTCATCATTAATTTTATTTATTTTATCTTGTACCTGTACATAATCAGCAACTAATTGAGTAGCATCTTTTTGAAAAACAGAAAGAGGTATTTGTGTAAAACCTTTTGATATTTCTTTGAAAAAATCTTCAAATTCTATTGAAGCAATAGATACTCGTAATAAATCGTTTCCTTCTTTTAATTTTTCGAATAATTTATCTAATTCTTCTGTAGCATTATCTACTTTTAAATTCTTTATTGTACCTGCATATTTATCTAAATTTTCATCTGCTTTTTTAGTTTCTTCTTTTGTTTTTTTGAAAGCACCAAATAATTCAGATATTACAGTAAAAGCTACACTACCTATAGCTAAAAATGCACCTAAACCACCTGTAGTACCTAATAATGCTTTGCCAAATGCCCTAAAAGATTTCGTTAAAGTAACAGTAGCACCATTTAATGCTAACTGTTGAGCACGAAACCTTCTTGTTGTATCCATAGCTGTTTGTAATGCAGATAAATATTTACTTCCAAATCCAATAGTTTGAAGTGTAAGAAAAGATGTAGTTAATCCTACAATAAGTTCAGTAAATATTCTTATGGGTGCACCTTGTAATTTTTCATTTACTTTTGTAATACCATTTATAATGGGGTTAAAACCTTCTGCTAAAGTTTCACCAAGACTTTCTCTTAAATCACCAAAAGCCATAGATGCTTGTGTTAATGCAGAACCTGATAATTGACCAAGTAATTCTGCTAATCCACCATATTTTGCTTCAGATTGTGTAATAATAGCATTAATTTTATCTTGTTTACTCATACTTGAATCAAGTTCAATACCATATCTTTGTAATGAATTTGTAGATGAACCAAAAGCCTTAGATACTAATAAAGAAGCAGATTGCAGGTCCATATTTTGTCCTTCTGCTAAATCTAAAGTTGCTTTTGTTAATAATTTTGTTTGTTCAATATTTGCACCATAAGCACCAAATTGAGACATAACTGAATTTATGTTTTCATCACCAAATCTTGTTACTTTTTGTAATTCACTAGCAAATGAAGATAATTCTTTTGCACCTACTGAACCAAATTGTAAACCTAACCTTGCGACACTTTCTTCTTGTTTTGCAAATAATTGTATATTTCTACCAACAGAACCTGCAATTAAACTAAAACCAAATGAAGCAAGTAGTAATCTTGAACGTAATACAGCAAATGAATTATTTAGCAATCTTCCCTGATTAGTTATATCAATCATACCAAAATGTAATTGTCTTTGTTCTTTAGCAGTTTTTTTAATTGCTGTAGATAAATTATGTCTTTGAAGTATAGATTGTTTTAATAATGCTAATGTTTCTCGTCTAGCTTGAGTTTCTCTTTTTAACTCTATTGCATTAGCTCTTTTAGCATCTGCACCTTTTATTGTTGCGATTCTTTCTTTTTCTTGTTGTCTTTCTAAATCTGCTGATGTTTTTCTTGCATCTTCTTGTTTTTGTGCTAATGCTATAAGTTCTTTATTTTTCTTTTTAAGAGCTATAGCAGCTTTTTCTTCTGCTATTCTTTCTTTATTGTTTTCAATTATTTTTTCTCGTAAAGCCTTAGTTTCATTTTGTCTTGAAACTGTTAAATTAGTTAATAAACCATTTAATTTTGTATTTTTTTGTATTAACTGTTCTTCACTATCTATTAATTGTTTTTGTGATTTTTTTAGGCTATCAGATGCTTTTTGTGTTTCTTTTGTTTTTAGGTTTAATTTATCTATTGATTTAGTTAATGCTTCTAACTGTCTGCTTAAACCACCATCATCTAATCTAAACTTTAATTCAAAATTATCAGCCATTTATATTCGCCTCTCTTGTCGCTTTATCTCTAATTCGTTTTTCTTTCTTGGCTAGAGCATTTTTAATTATAAAAAAATATTCAACCCATCTTGCAGGTTGTTCACCATAGCTGCCACTATGTGCAGGAGTGCCTGTTTCAATACAATAAATATATTTATTTATTAATTTTAAATATTTAACATCTCGTAAATGATTAAGGCAAGTAAAAAAAGGTATTTGTGAAATAATACTTTCTACAATATCAAAATTTTTACCTTGTTGCTCATTAAAATTTATTGTTTCTTGTTTGAGCAAATCTATTACTTGCCACACATCATTTACATCTTTAAATGTGCGAGTTTCGTAACCATTTTTAGTTGCTATTGGTAACTTTGCATCGTAAGGAAACTCACAATATGGACAGCCTCCACAGCTATCTGACATAAGTGTCAGTTCTACTTGGAGGCTTTCCCTTCCCCCACAAGATAAATATTCTGCATTTTTGTAAATATAGCAGTTTTATCTTCTAAGGTTAGTGTTTTTAGGAACTCATCAGATGTATCACCATCAACACCTATACGAATCCATTTAGTCATTGTAGAGTGCATCATTTTCACGCCCAAAACTTCACCACCATCCGTATAATCATATTGGACAGAATCCAACATTTCATCTCTCTCATCTATTGACACATCTTTTAACTTTATCTTTTTACCTGATTTAAGTTTGATTTCCATTTGTTTTCCTTTTATTTATTAAGCTGATAAATCAACTGTAATTAAAGCATCTGTTCCATCATCAACTGATTTAATTGAACAATCTAACATCATAATATCGCCTTCAGAATATGCAACATTAGTAAAAACACCATTTTGTACATCAATACCAAAAGCATTGTTGTTAGTAATTACAAACATATTACCTGATTGAGCAGCAGTTTGTGTATCAAAACTATTGACAAAACCTTTTGTGTTTCCATCATACTTTACTTGGGTATCTACAGTTACTGCACATTCAGCACCTCTACTTACAACTTCATACCCTGTTACTGCTTGACCTGTAAATACAGCAGGATAATCTATAGTAGCTGTAAAGTTACTCATAATAACATCAGTATTAAATACTTTAAATCCTGAACCACTAGATAGTAAAGACTTTGTTGTATTAGAATAAGGTGCATTACCACAAGCAGTGCTACTTTCATTTAAATTAGGTTTTCTACCTGTTTGTAATGTAGCAGAAAATTTATATCTACCACCTTCTGTACCTGAATCTGCTGAAATTGAAAAATTAGTTACTACACAACCAAACATTTCTAAACTTCTTTGATTAGTATGGTCTGAAGATTTTATAACCACAGTTAAAGATGATGCAGCATTTGTTGCAGATGCACCATATTTTTGTGATGCTAATTTATGTCCTGATGCAACAACTGCATCACCTGTTGTTTCACCTGTAATATTATATAATAATAATTTATGACCATCGTCATTATGTAATGTTCCTGATATTGAAAGCTCAGTAACTCTTAAAACATTATCTTGAAATACATCTTCATCTTTAAGAGTATGTCCTACTCCACTTCTAACATCTAATACTTGACTTACATTCAACGAAGGAAATCCAACAGAATCAACATCTAATTGGTGCATAGCTGTTGCAGATATTCCTGTTGCACCTGCATCAGAATTATCTTCTGCAATCCATACCTGAAATTCCTTCGGAGAAAAAGCGTGTGCTACTGTTGCCATTATTTACTCTCCTTACTTTTTGATGCTTTTACTGTTACAGTTTCTACTAAACCTGAAATAGTATCAGCTATTTTTTTAACTTCTATTTCTTTACCATTTTGTAATTCATCCCAAGCGTCTTTATTTACACCACAGGACTTCCAACAATTAGGTAAAGATGTATTTTTATTTTTTATTTTTATTTTCATAAAAACTCCTATTCTATATTACCTAGATGTTGTCCTCTCCATTCAAATTGAACAACATATTCGTTTTCGTCATCTAAGGCATTTAGTTGTGTTGATTCAACTCTACAGTTAAAACAATTACTACTATCTGTCAATACCATCGCTGTGTTATCGTGTATTAACGCCTCAATTCTTGATACATACCTTAAAACGTGGTCTAATGATGTTTTATTTACATTTGGGTCAGCAAAGTAATAAAACATATTAACCTGATACTCTCTAATTTCACTATGAGCATTGTATTCTATAAGGTTACTACCTACAGGGTCTAACCTTAAATATTGTGAGCCTTGTTCTTTTTGCTCGTGTCCAATATATACAGGTAATCCACCCTTAAATTCTGTTCTTAATTTATCTCTTAATTTATTAAGAATATTAGTAAAATTGCTAGTAAAATCTACAGGCATTAATATACCCTTCCGTGTTTTCTAACTCTAGTCATTTTAACAGCCTTACCACTAGAAGCATCAATATCTTCATAAGCACCAAATACTTCTATTTCCCATTCATCATTAAGTGCAGCATTAGAACTACCTGCAAATCTAATCTCTAATCCACTAGATAGTTGTTGATAATCTCCTGTAATAACTTCATCTTTTACTACTTCTATTTCTTTTAACTTATTAGCTCCTTTAGTAAAGACACTATAAGTAGCTGTGCCTAAAGCACCTGCCGTTGTAATAATTACCTTCAGCAAATCATAATCTCCATACCAATCACCTCTAGTATCTACAGGTCGTATAGCACCTGCAGTAGGATATACGACATCTCTTACTACACCTTGTGATGAATCTCTTGTTACTTGCCAAGATAATGCAGCTTTTCCTGCATTTATGTTAGCAATATTGTTCATAGCTTCATCCATTAAAGCATTAGCAAGTTCACTATTAGGGTCGTGTGCTTTAATCATAAAGTTAGCAGCTAGTAATGCTGTAGTACGAATAATAATATAATCGTAGTTACCTTCCTTGTCTTTCCACGCTTCTTTAGGCATATTAGGGTCTAACATACTATCAAGGTATCTACTAGCATCAGTTCTAAATTGTGTTACTACTGTTGTAAAATCTTCACCTGCCTCTATAAGTATATCATTAGGGTCAAGAGTTCCACCACCACTTGTTGTTAAAAATACTTGAACAGAATCTGTAGTTGATGAATAATTAAATTCATATAAAGAATTGGGATTATCTGTTACAGCAGTTCCCTCTACACCATCAAAATATAATTGTGTAATTAATCCTGTATTGTTTGCTTGATATTGATTGGTTGTATCTGTACTTGTCCATCCATATACAGGTTTTTTACCATCAAATGTATCAAGTTGTGGAAATACTCTTTTTAATTCTTTATGTGTACAATATATTGGTGCTGCCATTACTTACCTCTCATCTTTCTTCTAACAGACTTTGAATAACTTGCTCTTTGTTTACCTTTTTTAGTAGCTGCTCTTTTTTTTCTATTTTCATATGCTTTTTGTGCAGGTGTAAGACTTGCTCTAACAGATTTAGGTAAATATCTACCACGTTTAGATTTAGGTTTCTTTTTATCTTTTGGAGAAATATAATCCCATTTTTGTTTAGTCCATTTTTTTAAGGACTTTTGAGATGCTTTTAACGCCATTATTTATATCCTCCACCTTTAGCTTTGTATTGTCTTGCTAACATTTGTGCTTTACGAGCCGACCATTGTCCTGCTCTACCACCTTTACTACCTCGCAGTATTTTATTAAATAATCTTTTTCTCATAGTAGGCTTAGTATAGTTACCTGCCTTGTTTACTGTGCTTTTTCTTTTTTTTCTTGCCATAATTTTACCACATTTTACACGACCAATATCTTGGCGTTGTTTTATCTTTTGCTGTTGAACATCTATGTCTTGCTCTAAATGAAGCACGTCTAGTGGGGCTAGACTTTTTAATTCTCATATTAGGGTCGCCAAAAGTTACTCTCTTTACTCTATTTCCTGCTTGTACATAAACTTGAAACTTTTTTCTGCCATAACTTACTTGACCTTTTCTTATACGAGATGGCTTATTTAATCTAACTGATTTACCCCTGTATTTAGCCATTTCACTTCTTCTTTCTACGTTTCATCTTTTTAGTTTTTTTCTTTTTTGTTTTATACATATAACTTGGCATATTTTCCTCCTATACGAATCCTAATACTTCTATTTCTGCATCTATTTTACTATTTAAAC
>LULU01000208.1_pt1 | contig 13603 bp, 16 predicted proteins | sample 729521 | NCBI WGS metagenome assembly LULU01 (sample SAMN03860281, study PRJNA289734) | marine metagenome | biome: seawater column; feature: ocean; material: water; isolation source: Red Sea water column Station 108 - depth 50m | place: Saudi Arabia: Red Sea | collected 2011-10-15 | depth 50 m | reverse complement strand
TTTAATTAAGTGATTTTGTAGTATATTTTATCTATTCTTAATTTATGGTTAAATTTTCTGATGACGTAACACAAGGAGTTGAAAAATCTGCTGCACGAGCAATGCTCAGAGCCGTAGGTTTGCAAGACGATGACTTCAATAAGTTTCAAGTTGGAATTGTCTCTGCTGGAAATGAAGTTACTCCATGTAATCTTACTGGACCAGAATTATCAATTCATGCAAAAGAGGGAGTAAATGGTACTGATTCAGCTGGATTGATTTTTTCTACAATAGCCGTTTCAGATGGAATATCAATGGGGCATGAGGGCATGAGGGCTTCATTGGTTTCAAGGGAAGTCATTGCAGATTCTGTAGAGCTAGTTATGCATGCAGAAAGGTTTGATGGAATGGTAACAATTGCAGGTTGCGATAAATCATTACCTGGAATGTTAATGGCATCAGCAAGAATAAATAGACCAGCAATTTTTTTATACGGTGGAAGTAGCCTTCCGGGAGTCTACAAAGGAAAAGATATATCTATTGTGGATGTTTTTGAGGGAATTGGTGCTTTCGAAAAGGGGATAATTAGCGAAGAAGAGTTGTATGAAATAGAATGTAATGCCTGTCCAGGACAAGGCTCTTGCGCAGGGATGTTTACAGCTAACACAATGGCTTCTGTAGGAGAGGCTATTGGGATGAGTTTACCTGGCACTGCGTCAATCCCAGCTGAAGATCAAAGGTTAAGAACAGCAGCAAAAGAGTCAGGTTTGCAATTAAATTATTTATTGAAAGAAGACATAAAACCAAGAGATATCATGACCCTAGAGGCTTTTAAAAATGCAATTACAACAGTATTAGCCCTTGGAGGCAGCACAAACGCAGTATTGCATTTGTTAGCTATATCCTATGAAGCAAAAATTAATCTTGATCTAAATACTTTTGATGATCTTGGTAAATCAGTTCCACATCTTGCAGATATGAAACCGTTTGGAAAATATCATATGGTTGATCTTGACAAAATTGGAGGGGTTCCAGTAGTTTCTAAAATCCTTCTTGAGAATAAATTAATTGATCCTAACTGTTTAACGGTAACTGGAAAAACTGTTGGTGAAAATTTAGAAAATATTGATATTCCAAAAAATCAAGATGTAGTTTCGTTCCCAAACAATCCAATTTCAAAAGAAGGAGGAATAGCTATTTTAAATGGGACACTTTCACCAAACGGATCTGTTGTAAAGACAGCGGGTATTGAAGTGAACGAATTTTCTGGCCCTGCAAATGTTTTTGAAAGTGAACAAGATGCTTTAGATGCCTTATTCAATAACAAGATTGAAAAAGGAGATGTCGTTGTAATTAGAAACGAGGGGCCGAAAGGTGGTCCAGGTATGAGAGAAATGCTTCAAATTACAGCTGCAATAAAAGGTGCAGGTTTAGGAAAAGATGTCCTGTTGATTACTGATGGTCGATTTTCGGGTGGAACTACTGGTTTATGTATTGGCCACGTAACACCAGAAAGTTTTGATCTAGGACCTATTGCAATATGTCAAAATGGTGATCTAATAAATTTGAATTTATCAAAAAGAGAGTTGAACTTGGAATTGACAGAATCTGAAATTAAAAAAAGGTTTGAGTCCTATAAACTTCCTGAACCAAGATACAAATCTGGAGTTTTAAGTAAATACTCTAAATTAGTTTCAGGAGCTGATTCAGGAGCGGTTACCTCATAAATTAATAATGATTTTTATATCAGATATTCATCATGGATTAGATTCCTTAAGTACATTGCCGAAAGACAAGGGACCATTGGTAATTTTGGGAGATTTAATCAATTGGATAGATTACAGAAATGGAGAGGGTATCGCAAAAGATGTCTTTGGTGAAGAAAATGTAAACGAGTTAATGAATCTTAGAAAAAAACATGATTTTTCTAAAAGAAAAAAAATGTGGGAACAATTATTTTCAGAAGATAGGGAATTAAAACAGCAAAAAATACAAGATTCAATATACAAGCAGTATGAAGATGTATTTAAGTTACTCAAAAATTTTGAAGTATTTTTGATACCTGGCAATGTAGATAGTCTTGAAATACTTGAAGAAACTAAAACAAAAAATGTTACAAATATTGACGGGAAAGTTCTTGATTATAAAAACATTAAACTTGGTTTTGCTGGTGGAGGAGTTCCAACACCAATAAATGCAAGAGGAGAAATTTCAGAAGAAGAGTTTAAAACTAAATTAGAAAAATTAGGAAATGTAGACATTATATGTACTCATGCACCTCCTTTTATTGATGAATTGATAACGGATGTTATTACAAATAAAAAAGAACAAGGGTGGGAAAGTTTAAAGACGTTTATAGAAGACAAAAAGCCAAAATTTTCATTATTTGGAGACGTACATCAACCAAAAGCATATGAATGGATACTTGGAAGTACAAAATGTATTAATATTGGATATTTTCGTTCAACTAGTAGCTATTTAGATTTAGAATCATTAAAAATATGAAGGTTTTAGCATTCGATGTTGGTGGAACGACAATTAAAGGTGGACTTGTCGATGAAAAACTTAAAATTCAAGAAAAATTTATAGAAGATACCCCAAAAAGAGAAGATACTTTCATTTCATTAATTGAAGAAATCCATGATAGATTCTCTGATGAAACTCATAAAGTTTCACTCGGCATGCCAGGTTTTGTAGATAACGATAATCATATTTTTAAATATGGTACAAATATGAAATTTTCTATCGATTTTAAAAAACTTGGATTTGCTAAAGAGAAAAAAATTTACTTAGAGAATGATGGAAACTTAGCTGCATATTCTGAATATTTATCACATTTCAAAAATGATTATAAAAATTTGATAATGCTTACATTTGGTACTGGAGTAGGAGGGGGGATAATTTATAATTCAGAAATATTTAAAGGAAGTGGAAATGCGGGTGAAATAGGACGTATCTTGATTAATGAAAAATCATATTTAGAAGATGTAATATCTGCAAAAGCTTGGACAAAAAAGTGTCAGGAATTATACGAAATAAACAAAGAAACAAAATTATCTAATATTTTTTATGAAGAAAAAGTTGGCTCTCTATTATTTGATCGATCAATTGATCTTGAAGATTACGAAAAGTATGCGAGAGATGAAATAATACAAAATACTTCAAATGCTTTAATTTCCTTATTTGAACTGTTCGATAATGATATATTTGTTATTGGTGGCAGCATGACTAAAAGCCCATATGATTTTCTTCCATTACTTGATGAGTACATCAGTAAAAACTTTGAATTCCCTAACAGAAATTTTCCAAAAATTAAATTAAGCAAAGCCCGTGAAGATTCAGGGATGTTAGGTGCAGCACTATTAGCTTTAAATAGTGAATAATAACTCAATACTTTTAAATGGTTCTTTCTTTGAGGAGGAATACCAAAAAAAAATTGATAAATTAAATAATTTAGAAATCAAAACAGTTTATGTTTTTGATCACAGCATAAATCCAGAGATAAAGAAACTTCCTGTTTACAAAATAATGGATGCATTATCGAAATTAGATAAATATGATAGAAATTTCAAAATAGGGTCAATGGTATTAAATATTAGAAAAAGAGAAATAAATGAGTTAATGGAAAATTATTTAAATCCGCTTATGGAAATTAAAAATTTTAATCTAGGTATTGGCATAGGTGATAATAAATATGAAATACAAAAAGATATTTATGACAACAACATTGAAGAAGTTATCAAAAAAATAATTGCTAATAAAAATTATGAAGAGAATAACGTAAATCTAGTTATTGGTGGTTCATCACAAAAATTAAATGCCCTAGCCCTTAAATATGGTTTAGGGACCAACCAATGGGAGGGAGACATAATTAATCTACTAAAAAAAATAGAAGTTCATTCTAAAGCTAAATCAAAAGAATTGAACGTAAGTTATTGCACAAAGGACCTCAGCTTCGATGGTAAAACAATTAGTCAAGATAACTTTGAAATAATTTATGTACTATCTGAAAAAAAATCATTTAATAAACAAATTGATGAGATTGAGAAACAGTGCTTGAATTAAAAAATGATTGACATAAGGTCTGATACCGTAACTAAGCCCTCGAAAGAGATGCTTGAACATATAATTACAGCAGAAGTTGGAGACGATGAGTATAAAGAAGATCCAACAGTTAATGAACTTGAAGAATTTACTGCAAACCTTCTTGGGTTTGAAGCTGGCTTATTTGTTTCGTCTGGTCTTATGGGTAATCAAATATCGTTACTTAACCATACCAACCCAGGTGATGAGGTAATTACAACATCTGATTCTCACATTCAAAACTATGAACATGGTGCAGCATCATTTTTGTCAAGAATTCAATTTAGAAATGTTCAGCATAAAGATGGCAATTTAGATTTAGAGGACTTAGATACTCAAATTAAAAAATCTTTTTATCATAAACCAAATATATCTACCGTCGCAATTGAAAATACTCATTTATCATCAGGGGGATCAATTATTCCTTTTGAGGATATACAAAAACTATACGAGTACACTTCCTCATATAATTTAAAACTTCACGTAGATGGTGCTCGTGTTTGGCATGCAATTTTAGAAAATGATACAAAATCTAATTATGGAGAGTACTGTGACAGTTTAACTTTTTGCTTTTCAAAAGGACTTGGAGCTCCAATAGGTTCAATACTTCTTGGAACAAAAAGTTTTATAAATGATTCCCGTGAATATAGAAAAAAGATAGGAGGGGGGATGAGGCAAGTTGGAATAATTGCATCTGCTGCTAAATTTGCATTAATTAATCGGGAAAATTTATTAGACGATCATAAAAAAGCTAGAAAAATCTATGATGAATTAACAATTAACAAAGATAAGATTAAAGGTTTGGATTCAGTTGTTTATAAAGGGACAAATATGGTTTTATTAGAATTTGTTTCTCTTGAAAATTCAGATAAGTTTTTAGAAAGGTTATTGGAAAGCAAAATTAAAGCAGGATATCTGAGAGAAAAAGTTGTTAGGTTTGTTTTACATAAGGATATTGATTCGAAAAATATAAAAAAAATAATTAAAGTAATTCAATCTTTTTCATAGTAATTATCGTCATTCCATTCTGTAATTGATTTTTCGGACAACCTAACAAGTGTAAAAACACCACCTACCATAACGACATTTGTTATAAAAATGTTAATAAAAATTGTAGTTTGACAGTTTTGTGAACAAAAAGTAATACCCAATACGTAACCTATATAAATAGACAAAAGAATTACTACAAAATATACAATAAATTTAAATTTTTTACTAAATACCATACGCATGAGTATTGTAATATAAGATGAATTTTGTAAATCCATGGTTATCGTTATTTAGTTTTGTATATTTCATCGCTGCAGGGTTCCTATCTTTTCTTGGAAGTAAGTATTTAGTTTTATATTATCTTGAAAAAGTAAACTCAAAAATATTAAGAACAATAGAACCATTGGTTGGAGTAATTAGTTTTTGCTCATTTTTTGGAATTTTTTTAATTATACTTTATAATATACTTACCTAGACGGGGTTAGTATATTTTTGAAGAGTATCATTTTCAATATATTGTAATTCACAATGGCCCGGTTTATCTTGGTTAAATTTCTTAGACTTTAATTTATAAAACATGAATGATCTAATTGTGTCCTGATGTGTTACAAATAATGTATGATTATTATTGTTGTACAACTCCTCAACTCTTTGAAATGTTTCAAAAAAAGTTTCATTGGTACTAAGTTCAGTCGGATCATCGTTGTAGATTAAATATTCATTAGTTTCAGTAATTTCATCAAATGTATAACCTTTCCAATTTAACAATCCATCCCATTCCGTTATCTTCTCAGATATAGAAAATTCCATTTTTAATTTATTGCTAACTATTTCAGATGTCTGTCTAGCTCTGAGGAGTGGTGAGGAAATAATCTGTTCTATTTTAAAATCTTTTGATAAAACTTCAGCAGAATGTTCAGCTTGTGACTTGCCGAGTTTTGATAGTTCATAACCAGGTATATTGTAATATAAAATATTTTTAGGATTTTTAACTTCTCCATGCCTTAAAAATATATTCATCTTAATTACAGAGTAGTTTCAGAATATATTAAAATCTTCATATGGGTTTGAATAAAAAAGAAGAAGAAATATTAAAGCAAATAGAATTGGGTCTTTCTAAAGATGATCCAAAACTTGAGAAAGCTGTTGAGAATTTAACATTGTCAAATTTTTCAAGAGCTAGAATATCAATTTCATTCATAACTTTTATTCTTGGATTTTTCACAATGATTGGAACTTATACAATACAAGCTGCATTTGCAGTTGTTGGATTTGTAGTAATGGCCCTGTCAGGATATGTTTTTGTCACCAACACTAGATCGCTACTCAATGCTGAAAATATTCAGGAGTGGAATTTTAAACAAATCTATAAATTGGTAAGAAACAAAGATACCTCTAGACAAAACAAATAGTATTAATTAAATTAAATAATACGTCTGATTTTAATAAGGAGTAAGGGATTGAAGAAAGACGCGTTTACATCTAAACAAGCATGTTATTTATCAGGATGCACATCTCATCAACTAAGGTATTGGGACAAAGTTAAATTAGTTTCTCCAAGTATTCAGTCTTCTTTCGGTAAGCCAGGAGTTCCAAAACTATATTCATTTAGAGATATTGTTTCACTTAAAGTAATCAAAACATTATTAGATAATGGAATGAGTATTCAAAGAGTAAGACGTGCATGGAGGTATTTAACCAGAAATGGTGATTTACAAGATCAGTTATCAAAAACAAAACTTATTTCTGACGGAGAAACAATTTATTCAGTTGAGGAAAACGAAGTTTTTGACGCTCTAAAGCAAGGGCAATTGGCATTCTTTGAAACTATTGATTTTGTTGCCAAAGAAGTTGAAGAAGACATTTCAAAGTTCGAGCTTGATAAAGAGAGATTCTTAAATCTTTTAACAAGAGTTGAAGATGATATCCAATCTCAACAGTTACAAGCGTAATTACTTTTTCTCTTCTAAAATCTAATTATGAACAATTTTGAAAATCATAGAACGTTGATACTTAATGCAACTTATCAGCCACTTTCTATTGCATCAGCCAAAAGATCTATATCACTTTTACTATCCAACAAAATAAATGTCATAAAAAATTCAAATTTTGAAATAAGATCTGAGTCATCAACAATCACTATTCCAAAAGTTGCTGCCTTGAATTATTACGTAAAAGCACCATATGCAAGAAGAGTTGCTTTAAATCGCGAGAATATTTTTATACGAGACAAATATATTTGTCAATATTGTGGTAGCCAAGCAGAGTCAATTGATCATATAATTCCAAAATCAAAAGGGGGACAACATGAATGGCAGAATGTTGTTGCATGTTGTAAAAAATGTAATCTTATAAAAGCAGATAAGTATTTAAATCAAACAATATTAAAGCTAGTTCAAGCACCTTTAAAGCCAGAAGGTAATTTTTGGATTAAAACAATTATTGGCTCTAATCCCGATCCGGAGTGGAAAGAATTTCTCATATCAGCATAAAAAATTTTTTTTAAATTGTGTTGCAAAGTGTCATATAGTGTCATATAATGACACAAAGTGGTTCAAGGCACGAAAGGCGGATAAAAGTGTTCCTTGGTGAGTATCAACACACAATGGACTCGAAGGGTAGAGTAGTTATTCCATCGAAGTTTAGAAGAGAGCTCCAACAGGGCTGTGTAGTCACCAAGGGACAAGATAACTGTCTACAGATACTTACAAAGAAAAGTTGGTCGCTTCTTTCAGAAAGAATGGCTGACCTTCCTGTAACTGAAAAATCATCACGTCAACTAAGAAGAGCTATATTTAGTGGCGCTGTTGACTCAAAACTTGATTCAGCCGGAAGGATTCAAATTCCTGAGAACTTAAGAGATTACAGCAGTATTCCAATTAATGGTGACGTTACTGTTACAGGTACAGGAAACACAATTGAAATTTGGTCTTCAAAGGTTTGGAAAAAAATTCAAAATGAAGCAGATCATGAATTTGCAAATATTAACGAAGTGAAAGGATAAGTTCATAGCCAGCTCTCTAGACAACTAAATTGGAACACCCTTACTCCGCCCAACTTTCCAATTGGTGCCAGTTCTAGAGAGCTGGGTATGAACAGTAACAGGGTTGGGTACATGCCACATGTTGGCGTTATGAAAGAAGAAATCTCTTCTTTACTAAAAGATGTTCCAGAGGGTTATTTTATTGATGCAACTTATGGCGATGGCTCTCATTTTGAATTTATTGATTTAGAAAAAAAATTTACTGCGATTGGTTTTGACCGTGATTATGATTCGATTGCAAATAAAAACAATAATCACAATGTAATTCAGTTAAACTTTTCAGAAATTAAAGATTATTTAGAAAAGAATTCATTTACTCCAATTAGTGGAATTCTTTATGATCTTGGAGTTTCAAGTCATCAAATAGATACACCATCTAGAGGGTTTTCATATTCAATTAATTCTGATTTAGATATGAGAATGAATCAACAAGAATCTTTAACTGCTGAAAATATATTGAATTCATTTTCTTATAAAGAATTAAAACTAGTTTTTCAAAATTATGGAGAGGAAAGATATTCAAGTTCAATTGCAAAAAAAATAGTAGATAATCGGCCAATTTACAAAACAAAGGATTTGGTAAAACTAATTAAAGATGCTTTACCAAAACAAAATCCAATTTATATTGAAAAAAGTATTCGAAGAATTTTTCAAGCGATAAGAATTCAAGTTAATGACGAGTTAGATGAGTTAAAAAAGTCATTAACCAGTATAAAAGATGTAATTTCAAAAAATGGAGTGATAGTTTGCATTTCTTATCATTCCCTTGAAGATAAAATTGTTAAAAATTTTATGAACGAGCTAACCATTGGTTGTACTTGTGACCCTTCAATTGCAATATGTGTTTGTAGGTACGTGATTAAATTATGAGAAAAAAATATATTTTTCGTTTAATATATTCACTCTTATCAATATCTGTTATTTTTTCACTTTTTATAAATATAAAAATGAATGAAATTTCAAATGAACTTTCATCAATTAACAATGAAATTGTAGAACTCGAACGCTCTAGAGCAAATATAAATGTTGAATACATTAAGAAATATTCGTTTGAAAATATTGAAAATTTATCCAAATTAAATTCATATGTCAGGCTAAGGGTTAATAACTTGAACCTAGATCTTGAAACCCCATACAAACTTAATGACATTGAAGAAATGAGTCCTACTGTAATGGGTTTTAGTAGATGAGATTTAGCAGAAATAGACTGAAATTAAATTTTTTATTCTTAACTATATTTTCTTTTGTATTGTTTGGCTCATATCTATTTATTCAAAAAGTATATTCTTTACAATTTATCGAATCTGATCACTTTCAAGATCAAGCGTTATCTTACAGGGAAAGGGTAGAAGTTCTAGAAGCAAAAAGGGGAACAATATATGATAAACATTTTAACGTACTGGCCAGTAGCATCCAATCTTACAATGTAGCGATTAGACCAAATGAGATAAACGATTTAGGCCTCATTAAAATATTGTCCCCAATATTAGGAATTGATGAGAATAAAATTTTAAATGAAATTACCGAAAATTCTCGCTTTTTTTATCTTAAACGTAATGTTGATTTTGAAACTGGTCAAAAAATTAAATCTTGGAATTATAAAGGTGTACATTTAGAGCAATCAAATAAAAGAAATGTTTATGATGAATCAACATCCAATCTAATAGGACTAGTTGATCCAGATGGAAATGGAATAGAGGGACTTGAACTATATTTTGATAATTTTCTTCAAGGACAGAATGGAGAATTAAGGTATGAATCAGCACCAAATGGAGCAATAATTCCACAAGGTGAAATTAAGACAATTCAACCAAAACATGGAGAAGATTTAGTACTTGCTATCGACTCTGAATTACAATATTTGACGGAAAATCTCTGCAATGATGCATTACTCGATACAGGAGCTTTTAAGTGTTCAGTTGTTTTTGCAAATTCTTTAACAGGCGAAGTTCTTATTTCTTCAGAGACATCATCCTCAGATAATAAATATTTTGATATTGACCTTATAAGTGCAAGAGCAAACTACGAACCTGGTTCAGCACTTAAAATATTTACCATAGGATCATTAATAGAATCGGATATCGTTGATGAGAATAATTCATACTTAGTCGAAGATGAGATAGAAATTATCGATGGATCATGTGATGATAATTATGAAGGATTTAAAGGATGCTTCAAAGATTTTTTAAAGCATGAACCACTAAATCTTACTGTTGAAGAAATTATAGAAAGATCTTCGAATGTAGGAACTATAAAAATTGTTAACAATTCTAATATTGACAATGTTGAGGAATTTTTGAAAAAATTTGGGTTTGGTTCTAGAACAGGTGTAGAGCTATCTGGAGAATCTAAAGGATCATTTACAGAATATAACACATGTAAAACCTGTCTTAGTTCTCTCTCAATAGGTTATTCTATAAACACAACTCAATATCAAATGGTCAAGGGATATAGCATAATTGCGAATGGTGGTAAAGATATTCAACTATCTTTATTGAGAAATTTAGATCAGAATGTAAATCAAAAATCAATCATTTCTAATGATTTGTCCAACAGATTGAAAAAATTACTTATTAACGTTGTTGAGGGAGACAATGGAACAGGTAAGTCTTTAAGAATGAGTGGTTATGTAATAGGTGGTAAAACAGGAACTAGCCGGACATATCTGGAGGGAATTGGATACTCAGATAAACGCTTTAATACATCGTTCACTGGATTTATAGAGACTAATGAAGGACCAATAGTTGGATCAGTAATTCTATGGGGTGCACTAGGCTCTCCGATTTCAGAGTATGTAACAGGTGGTTCTACAGCTGCACCAATATTTAAGAATATTGTAAGAAACCTAGTACCGGATAAATAAAATGAGTGAACTTAATTTGTCAGAATTAAAATTTACTGAAATTGATATTAAAAATTTTGTTAACAGCTCATTAGATGTTGAGGAAGGGTCAGTACTATTTATTAATCATGACGATAAAGATAAGTTAGACAAATATGTAGACGAGTCCTTAAAGAAGAAAGTGAAGCTAGTCATTACATCTTTAAATTGCAGTTCGAATGATGATAAAGTAATTAAAGCAAAAAATTATAGTGAAGTTTTTCTTGATTCATACAATTACCTATGTAATGACTATGAATCAAAAAAGTACTTTGGCATAACAGGAACAAATGGGAAAACAACAACAGGAGCTTATCTTAAAGAATTACTTGGTCCAGAAAGTTTATTTATTGGAACTAATGAAGGCCAATTATTTTCTGAAATAACAAATGAAAAACACTTAACTTCACCTAAATTATTTAATATTCTTAAATTACTCGGTAAGTCAGATTTTAAAAAATACAATAATATAATTCTTGAAGCTTCATCACATGCTTTAGATCAAGATAGATTTAACGGCATTAGATTTAATACCTCAGGTTTTACAAATCTATCTCAAGATCATTTTGATTACCATACAAATATTGAAAATTACTTTAATTCAAAATTAAAGTTATTCTCAAACCAGCTATCAGATAAGTATGTATATATAGATAATGAATGGGGTAATAAAGTTGCTCAAAATTCATCATTACCATCTTTTAAAATAAGCTCAGACACTCAAGCTGATTTACAAATATTAGAAAAAAAGACATATCCAAAAACTAGTTTGAAAATAGAAATTAATAAAAAAATATACGATTTTGAATTAGATATCGTTGGTCCAAATTTTTATCAAAATTTTTTACTTGCTTTTTCTATGGCATATTATTCAAAAATAAAAAATGTTGACCAAATCATAGAAAATATTTCGAATCTGAAAAACCCAAAAGGAAGATTTGATTTGATTAATTTCAAAACAAATAAAATAATTGTAGATTACGCTCACACTCCTGAATCAATTTCCCAAGTTATTAAATATGTGAATCCTTATTTTTCTGAGGTTGTTGTTTTGTTTGGGGCTGGAGGTAATAGAGATAAAGAAAAAAGAAAACTTATGGGAACTGCTTCCCAGTTAGCAGATAGTGTAATAATAACGAATGATAATCCAAGAAATGAAGATCCTATTCAGATATCAAATGATATTTTAAAAGGATGCGATTTATCTAAAACTAATGTAATTCTTGATAGAAAAGAAGCAATAACTTCTGCAATTAATGAGCTCAAGGAAAACTCAGTTTTATTAGTATTAGGTAAAGGGCATGAAATGTATCAAGAAATAAATAATTCACATATTCCTTTAAATGATAACGATTTCATTAATAAGACTATTGGAGGCTTAATTTGATTGCAATAATCGTATCTGGTGCAATTTCATTTTTATTCGTAATTTTGTCAACATCAATAGGTGTTAACTATTTTAAATCTAGAAATATTGGTCAACCAATTCAAGAGGAAGTGGTTTTTCATGACCATAAAAAAGGTACGCCAACAATGGGAGGTGTATTTATAATTTTAGGAACTTATGCCGGGTACGTTCTATCACATATTAATTTTTGGACAATTGGTCAGGGATTTAAGATTGAATTGATATCAATTAATCCAGTAATTTTAAATTTACTTTTATTTGGCACACTAATGGCTTCAGTTGGATTAATTGATGATCTTTTAAAAGTTAGAAAAAATAGAAATTTAGGACTTAGAGCAAGAAATAAAATATTTTTACAAATATTGGTAGGTTCTTTCGTGAGTTTATATTTTTACAATCTTGATTACTCATCAACATTTTATTTTTTCAGCGGTTTTGGTTTTGAAGTTGGATTTTTAAAGTGGATCCTTATAGTATTTCTAATTGTAGGTATTACTAATTCAACAAATCTTACAGATGGTCTAGATGGTCTTGTAGCAGGCTCATCTTCAGTTTCTTTTGGAGGAATTTTGATTATTTCTTTTTGGATTTTTAGGCATCCAGATTATTACATAAATTTTATGAATAATGAAATGGTTGGTCTTGAGCTATCTACACTTATATCTGCTTTAGCTGGATCTACTCTTGGTTTTTTATGGTGGAATACAAATCCTGCAAAAATAATCATGGGAGACGTAGGGTCTCATTTTATTGGTGCTATGTTTCCAATAATTTTAATATCGCTAGGTGCCGATGGCATTTTTAAAATGACACCAATTCATCATCATTTTGAAATGAGTAATTGGGCAGAGACAACTATTATTGTTAGGTTTTGGATAATCAACGGAATTTTCATCGTAATGGGGCTTGGTCTATTTTATGGAGACTGGGTATTGTTTGGAAATTAAGTGAAGTCTTTAATTCTTGGATATGGCAATACAGGTCAATCTGTCAAAAAATATTTTGACACTACATCCAAAGATTATTTAATTCATGATGACAATCTAGATTTATTAAAAGATATTGGGGAAGAACTAGTTTTTAGAGATTCACATTTAGAGCAAGTTGATCAAATAGTCGTCTCTCCTGGAATAAAACCAGATCATAAATTACTTAAAGAATTTCCTGAAAATAAAGTAATTACTGATATTGATTTATTCTCAAATGAATTCAAAGGTAC
>LULU01000072.1_pt1 | contig 13735 bp, 26 predicted proteins | sample 729521 | NCBI WGS metagenome assembly LULU01 (sample SAMN03860281, study PRJNA289734) | marine metagenome | biome: seawater column; feature: ocean; material: water; isolation source: Red Sea water column Station 108 - depth 50m | place: Saudi Arabia: Red Sea | collected 2011-10-15 | depth 50 m | reverse complement strand
AACATCAATCTTGTCGTGTGTTTTCATTTTTTTATAATTGTTGTTGTTATGTAGGATTAAATAATTTTTAGCCACGATACTAAAATATGAAAATGCTTTTCCTTTACCTTCTGTGTATTTATGCATATTCATAACTAAAAAACTTACTACTTCATTTTTAACTTCTTCTGATGGAACATCAAAATAATAAAACTTAAATGTGTGAATAATATTCTCACATAGTTTATCAAAAGCATCTCTTATGTGGTCGTTGTATATTCTGTTTCTCATAGCTGGTCTTTTTTCGTTATTATAACGAATAATTGCTTTTTCTGTTACATCTGTAAAGTAATAATTTTTTCTTTTACGGCCCATTTATTCTTCCTTTTCTTCTACTTCTGTTAATTCCTCGAGTGATTGAACTTCTTGTTTTATTTGTTCAAAAACTTGACCCACCTCATCATCAACTTCAAAATATCCTTTGTAGTCAATTTGTCTAATTTTTCTGTTTACTTCATTAATTCTATCTATGTAATCTTCAACCCAATCTTCAAGTTGTTCTTGTTTAAGTAATAAGTTATAAACTGCGTAAGATAGTGCTATTGTAAGTATTACGAATATTCCTAATGTTATTTTTAATATCATTTTTTATCTCCAAATAGTTCATCAAATAAATCAGTAGATATTTTTCCAGGTTTCTCTTGTTGTGTTGTTGGTATATCACCACTATCTAAAACTTGTTTGATGTTTTTTATTTTTTCAAATGTTTCTGTTTCTTCTTGTTCAATTGACTCTTTTGTAAGACGACCTTCTATTTGAGAAGCCATCATATCGGCTTGATGAAGAATAAATTGTATTGTGGAACGAAGTTGAAACTCTGATTTATAAGCAACATAATAACCTTTATTTGCTTCTTCATACATTCCATCTGTTAATCTTATACCGATAAATTCTTTTTTGGTAATCGGTATATTGTAATGTTGTAGTAGAAAGAACGCTCTATCCGTTACTGACATATATTCACACTTTTCATTGTGTTTAAATATTTCCCCCATATTCTTTCTTCTCCACTCGTTGTCTTGTGGAATATAATAGTCGTGTTGTAAATCTCCAACTTTACCTAAGTCGTGATGTATTGCTGAAAATACTAATTCTTCATCTGTAAAATCTATTTTACACCCGTTCTGTTCCCATAATTCTTTTACTTTCAAAGATAAATCTACAACTCTTAAAATATGGTCTACATAACCACCATACATTGCGTTGTGATAGTGTTCTTTAGCACTAGCTGGAGCCATCATAAATCTATCTTTCATATCTTCATACATCTTTAATACTTTTTCTTTCCTATCACCAGTAATGTGAAGTTGAATTGTATTGATTAATGAATCATAATTTTTTTGTATTTGTTCTGCTGTAAGTTCTCTCATTTTACCACCAAGTGTTTTCTTTATCATTAAAAGTCGGGTCTTTTAATGAGTGTTCTAATTTTTTACCATTTTCCCCGAGTCCACCCGCGTCATCAACTATCTTTTGTATTTCATCTCGTCTTTCATCAGGTATCCATAGTCTTGTAAATTCTTTTGTTGGGTCATCTAATACACCTTTACTCATACACCACAATCTAATCTTCTCCCAAGAATTACTTAGAAATAAATTTGGGTGTGAATTGTAAAGTAAATTTTTCTTGTATCCGTTTCCTTGTAAAATATGATACAACCACTCTACACCAGATTTTGTATTCTTGACTTGTTTCTTTTTACTATCTAGTGCACTAATCAAATCACTAATTAGATTTTCTTCAAATTGTTTGTCGTGTTCAGGTAAATCCCAATCTAATGTTTGTCCAACTGACACATTGTCTAATAATTCTTTAAATGATTTTTTATCTTTAAAATACATTGGATAATCTTTACCCAATACATACTCGTGTGTGTCGTGTTTAAAAGTTAAACTTGGACGACCAACTTTAATAGCATCTTGAACTGATAAATTCCAAGTCATATAATCATCTACAAAACATAAACTTGCAAAACATTTGTCCAATAGATAACGATAGTTTCCGCCACTTGGTAAGTTCTTTACCATCATCCAATCCGGTGCTGGTGCACCTGCTTTAGGTTTTTTAGCTTCATCATCAGTTACCCAAACTAACCACTCGTCTCTATCCAAGTCTTCTGTAAACTTAATTAATTTTTTTATACCGGTTGTGTTGTTCCACCTATGATTGAATACTAAAATCTTTTTATCCGGTAATGGAAATGGTTCTGGGTCAGGTAGATTACCAACTCCTAATGGAAAGTAATTTATTTTTTCTTTCATAACTTCTTCATCAACACCTTTTGATGTATGACTATCTTTGTCCCAATTAGATTTCATATAATCTAAACTAACAGGACAATGGAAGTAAGAACGATAAGACAAATCAATTGCTTCTAATTGTCTGAAAAATCCAACAGGATAGCCACCAGTTGGTCTACTTTTTGCACAATCAACCCAATGGAAAAAGTTAAATGACTCTACTGACATACCATATCTACCGGTTAATAATGCATTATAAACATTGTATAATAATTCTGGTTGATGATTGAACACAAAATCAAAATCTTTTGCTCTCCAATCTGTGTGTTTGACTAAATGTCTTCCGTGAAAGAACCCACGATTAAACAATACTGATTGAGCATAAGGAAATGGAACTAATGTTACATTATCTCCTAAATCTGGTATTGTGTGATTTTCAGGGGTTAATATTGTGTGATGACACATAGGTAGCCATTTAATAGTTTTGGCCATTACTTTGTAGTTTGAATCGGCGTGGACGATATGCTTATTACCTTTCCACCTGACTGGCGACATTATGTGTAATATTCGTCTTCCGTATAATTTGTGTGTATAACCTGTTTCCATAATAAATTTTTAATTGTTAATTATTCTTACTAATAAATATCATTTAAGTTCCCCAAAATACAAAATATTTTTGTCAATGTCAAGAACTTTTTTTAGTTTGTAATAAATTGTATATCCTCGTTTAGATTTGCTTTCTTAATCTTAGCATCTGTAAACTTATAAGGTTTAGTTCCTGGACTTTCCAATATATCAATACGATTTACAAATCGTTTATTCATTGTGTCTTTAACTTGGTAAACTCCGTCTTTTCCGTCTGTTCCACTCAACACAATAAAATCACCATAGTCTAACCAACCACCCCAACGCTTCAATAGATTACGACTAACTGCAACATATCTATATTCTGATGCTTTATGTATTGTAATCTTAGTTCCGTCTGCTAAAATGTTTGGTGTTCTATCTGTCTGATGTCTGACCGGGTGATACATTGTTACCGTAACATCAAGTCCGTCTAATTTATAACCATTTTCTAATTCATCAATTCTTAATTGTAATCTAACTCTATCGTCTTCAAGACTATCAATTGTTTCCATATAGTATTCACGATATTCATTGAATAGTTTATTCCAAACCAATCCATTGAACATAACAAAAAATGTTAAAAACGCCATAAAATACTTATTCATAATATTCTCCTGTTGTTTTACTATCTTAAATATTAATATATGTCAATTTCGTCATCAGTTTCAAATTCTTCAAAATCTACATCACCTTTGATAACTTTAATTGCTTCTTCTACCAATGACCAATCTTCTCTCTCTACTGCGTCATAAAGTAGTTCTAATACTTGTTGTTTGTCAATGTCCATTTATAACCCAACCTTTCTCCAAATAAGGAATAGCTTTTTTATACTTCATTGTTAAAGTTTCTTTGTCTTTTGTAATTGTAACCTTTTCGTTTCTACCAATCTTTACTTCGGTTCTACGAAAACTTTCTCTTTTAAATTCTCTATCGTAAATAGTCTTACCATTTAAATGGTCTATCTCGTGTTGAACACAAACTGCTTCTAATATTAATAAATCATTATCAACTTGATTATCTTTTTCTGGTCCAAATATCATTGTTCCTTCAACATTATCTGCTTCAACTTCAATTCTTTCGTATCGTTTTGTTGTTATCATTTTGTTCGGTATAGATAAACAACCTTCTTTATAAATTATTTCTTTTTGTTTTTTTGTAATAACAGGATTTAATAAGAAAAAAGGATTCGTAACATCAACAACACAAACTGATTTGTCTTCTCCGATTTGATTTGCTGATAAACCTAATCCACCTTCTTTTTTTAATATCATAAACATTTCTACCGCTAATTTTTGAGCAGTTTCTAAGTCTGTTTTTTTAGTTGGTGTTGTTAATATATCATTAGGATATACTACAATTTGTTTTGTTTCCATATAACCTCTATTTAAATTTCTTTACTATTTTTTTGGCTTCTTCTAATTGTTCTTTGGTTAAATCAATGTCCCAGGCAATATTATCTCCGTCTTGCATATAAACCACTGGTTTAAACTTTTTATCTTTTTTAAGTTTTAAAGTATCTCTAATTTCTTTGTAGATTTCCCAGTTTGGAATATGCATTTTCCATTGACCTTCTCCAATACTCCAAGTTTTTATTTTACTTTTCATAACTTTCCTTAATAAATGGTTGTATCGCTAATTCCTTGTGTTTAGCTTCCACCATCACATCTACCTCTTTTCCATAAGTATTAGGAAGTTGATTTATTATGTCAGAATGTGCTTGTGGTTTAATTGACTCATCTAACTGATGTTCTGCTTTTGATTCTGAATAATGGACAATTGGTGTGATGTCTTTTGGCCAAGTTGACATAGCCATTTCTAATGCTTCTTGTTCGGTTTGTCCACCAGTATTAAACTTAAAGTGGTGGTAATCAAACACAATCGGAATACCAATTTTTTTATATAAACCCTCGTATAAATCTTTTACTGAATACATAGATGCTTTGTCGTCGTTCTCTACGGTAAGTCTTGTTTGAACATTCTCTGGTAGTCGTTCAAAGTTTTTACAAAACCTATCCATAGCACTTTCTTTATCTCCATAAACACCATTACAATGTATATTCATTTTGTTGTAATGAGTTCTTGACAAACCCATAAAGTCCATAATGTCCCCGTGTATTGATAAATCTGTAATAGTATTTTGAACCACTTGTTCATTTGGTGATACCAATACATTAAAAGGGCCTGGATGAAATGTAAGTCGTTGTCCGTATTTAGTTGCTAGTAAACCACAATATTCTAATGTTTGTTTGATGTCATCTATTTGTGGAACACTATCCCAATCTTGATAATACTCAGAAGCCCAGGGAAATGTTTCTGATGACATACGAAACAATTTAATATCATTGTCCTCGTTCCATTGTATAATTTTGAATAAGTCGCTACAATTTTTTAGAATCAACTCAGAAGTATAATCTAAACCTTTCTCTTGGAAAGTTCTTTTAATCATAGTTCTGTTCATTGTAATTCTATCATTGTCCGAACCATAGTCTTTCGGATTAGACAACTGCATATTTATACAACAATAACCTAAATTCATACCTTTAATATAACCTTTTTATTTTTATTTGTCAAGAGCTTTTTTTAAAAAATTTTTTAATTGTAAAATTCCAACAAAAACATATGGTTCTAATGACATACCAATCGCGTAAGCTAGTGGTAAAAACGCTACAACAAATGGTATCCACCAAAATAAATATGCAAGTAAATATACTGCATACATAATGAATAATGTTGGAATAAATCCAATTAATATAAATTTAAAGTCTTCTTGTTTTAAGTTTAATTTCATACTATCCTTTTTCTATAATGTTTTTAATTTCTAACAAATGATTAATTCTGTATTTAGAATCTACATCTTTATTATATTCTCTATCAAATACAATAAAGTTATCTTTGTCTTCTCTGTTTTCAACCCAATGTTTGTGATTGACGGGTGAATCATCAATTAAATAATCTATATCGTGTATCCATTTAAATCTACTTTTTTCAAATATAACTTGATTTGGATTTAAACCATACTTACCTAACCAAGTTAAAGTGTGATGAAAGTTTCCTTTGAATTGAGATGTTACGATAATCAACTCGTGTCCGTTTTGTTCTGCCCATTTTTCAAGTGTCCAAAAGGCTGGAACTACTTCTGAAAAAGGAAGTGCTTCTTCAAAACATTCTCTTGAAAATTTATGTTTATAAATTTCTTTTAGTTCATCTCCTGTTAATCCGGTTATATCGTTTTCAAATTTCCAAGACGATATAATTTCCGGAAACACAACATCAGGGTGTTCTTGTCCAACAACCTTTTTAAAAGCTGTTATGAAGTCTCTTAACACTCCGTCTACATCAATTCCTATTCTCATTATCTCTCCCCATATAAACTATATGTTTCTATAACTGGTTCTACTTCTACTCCGTCATCAATATAGATGACACCTTTTTTTGCATCAATACGAAATTCTGATACTTCGTATTTCATATAGATGTGATTTAAACACTCTGTTAAGTTTGTGTATAATACATCTGAATTTTCTATTCTCCACCTATCTCCTGGTGGTTGTCTAAATGCTATTTCTTTGTCTGCCATAATCTTACTCCACTAAGTTTGTTACTTGAATTAATATAATTGCTATTGCTAATAAAATACATATAAAAGTTTTTAGTGTTGGTATCTCGTCTAATATAGCCCAACTCATAATACCAAACACAATTGTTCCTACTCCGAATCCTATCATACGCATATTCCAAGTGAAACCAAAATACTCATAACATAATTTTGTTGCTATAAAAAAAGCATATCCAACCGGTATTCCAAATATCGACATTAAATATGGATTGTTCCAAAATGCACTTTCAGTCCATTTGAATTGTGCATTCAATTGATACCACGCCAAAATATTACTTAAAATTAATATTACGATTGCTAAAAAAAGCTTGTTCATTTATTTTTTTCCCCGATATTTACCTTTGGTAATAACAAAAAGGAAGAATGATATACCCCGTCAACTACCAATTTTTTTCACCACATAATTTACTATTTTTTCCCCAACATTTACTTTCGTAAACTTTTCCATACCTTCAAAACCTGGTGCAGAATTTACTTCACAAATTGTATAAGTTCCGTCATTGAATAATAAGTCTACTCCTGCAATATCTAAGTTTAATAATCTAGAACACTCACCTGCTATCCACTCGATATCTTCATCAACTTGATAAGGAATCGCTTCTCCACCTCTTGTGATATTGGCTCTAAAGTCTCCGTCAATGGATTGTCTCATCATACAACCAACTACTTTTCCGTTTACTACCAATACCCTTAAATCTTTTCCGTAAGAATCCTGAATAAATTCTTGTAATATAATATTATAACTTGGTTTGGTTAGTTCTGCCATTTTCATCAGTTGTCTAAATTGTTTTCTATCTTCAACCAAGAACACACCACTACCATATGAACCACTTAAAGTTTTTACTATCATTGGATACTTTAAATTCTTCTCAACTAGTTCCAGATTAATAGGGTGTTTTACCAACATAGTTTTTGGAACTGGTAGATTTGATTGTCCTAAGATTTGTTGTGAATATAATTTGTCTTTAACAGCATCAATACTCTCACTACCATTAATCATTACAACACCTAGTCTTTCCATATGTCTGATAATAGCTTTAATAAAGTAAGTTGTTCCAGAACCTGTTCTTGGTAATACAAAATCAGGTAATTTTCTTGGTTTACCATCAACGATAATAGATTTCCTATCATCTCTATCTACAAAGATATCTACATCTTTTGGATTAACTACGCGAATATCTACACCTTGTTTTTCAAATTCTTCAACAAGTCTTTGAACTTCAAAGTTTTCTCCTAATTGTTTCTTGTGTATTATCCAACCATTCATAACTTATTTCCATTTATACCTAATTTAATCGCTGTCTTTTTAATTACATTGTCGTAATAATCTTTAAACATTAATTCTTCTCTAATAACTTTCCACTTACCTTTTAACCATATTTCTCTAATGTATCCGTCTTGTTCTAAATCAATATGTTTGTTTGGTGGTGTGCTATGCCATATAACTACACCAACTGAATATTTTAGTTTTGGATTATCTAATAAAGTTTCCATAGTTTGTCTTTGACCATATGGTAGTTCTAAATTCTGTTCCTTAACTTCTCCAATGAGAACAAACTTTCTATCAGCTTCTCTAACTATATCTAAATCTGTAAATGAAGTTTTACCATTCTCAAATCCTCTAAACAAAACTTTTTGTTGAAACTTTTTTTCGTTTTTTACAGGTCGTTTCATTTATTTTCTGTTTCCCATTGTTCTCCAAAGTGTCCTATTGGTGCTCTTATCTCATCTTCTATATCATACTTTCTTGTTACATAATATAATAATATAGAACCTGGTTCTAACGCTTTATATCCGTGATAAATACCTGGTGTTATCTCTAACACTCTTGGATTTTTATCTGAAAGATATTCAAACCTACAACCATCTTCTTCTGTTGCTAACCCTACTTTAAACGAACCTTTTAAACACACCCAATAATCTGATTGTAGATTATGTTTATGCCATGCAACAATATGACTCGTATTGTTTACATACGAAACATTTACTTGTCCGTCTAAAAAATCAAAGACATCTAATAGTCTTTGTGCTCTGTCGTCTTCATTATATTTCATTTCAATACTAACTTTCTTTGTTTTCTATTTAACATATGTATTGTGGTTAAGAAGTTTACACAATTTCTTTTTGTTGTTAAATTAATTTTATTTGTTTTAAATAACTCAGATAAAAATTCTAATGACTTGTCATAACCACTTTGGTTATAAATATCTTTACACTTAACAAAAACATCAGAAAACTTTTTGTGTTTAAAAACAACTTTTTCTTTTTTAACAATAGGTTTAGATTGTGGTTTAGGTTCTGGAAACTTCCATTCTCTAGCACTAGTGTTGGACATTTTACCACCAACCTTAACAGCTCTTCTATCTAATCTATCTAAATTGTTTTTCGTTTCTTGTGAAACCGGTTGAACATAAGCTCCTGTCTTGTGTGGATATACAATATGTGCTGAATAAGCTTCTATTGATGAACACTCAACACATTCACGATACCCAAGATGAACTCTTTCATCAGGTATTTTAGTATCACATTTTATACATTTATTTATCATAACATTTGTGGGAGCACAAGGACTCGAACCTTGAACCAAGAGCTTAAAAGGCTCCTGCTCTACCAAATTGAGCTATACTCCCAAATCGTAAACTAACTTACCATTGTTCTTTACCCAAGTTAAACTAAATCCAATGTGATTAGATGAAGCACTCATCTTACTAATCTTAGTTTTAGCTTCTGTAAGAACTTTATCAGTATCAACTTCATAAACTTGTTCAAGTGTTATTCCGTCATCTTTGTTGAAAGAACCAAAGTAAAACCTATCGTTTCTTTCTATTCTGTGTAAGTTGTTATTATGAATTCTGTCCAACTGAAATGACCCACCTTTCTTACAAGTAAGATACTCGTAAGATTTAGATTCTGTTTCGTCATTATATGCATCTGGTCCGTGTTTAGTCCTATGAACATAATGATTTAACTTAGAACCCATTACTACCTCTTTAATAAAACCAGGTGTAAGTAAGTCTTGAGTAAAACCTAATTCGTTTTTTAGTTCGTTTAGTTCCGTAATCAAACCAAAGAACTTATTCATTTTTTCATTTTGATTTTTCATACTTATAATATAACATTTATTTTGGTGTTTGTCAAGAGCTATTTTTCCCTAATCTTATTTAATAACTTTCTAATCCTCATCTCTCTAAACCAAACTTTATCTTCTGAGTGTCCTGGATTTTGTTCCGTCCGATATAATCTCTTTTGTAATTGGTGAATCTTTCTAAATAATTTTGATTTGTATTCATACTTCTTACTCATTGTATTCTCCTATTTAAAGCGTGATTTTATTTTAAAGTCTTTTGGCATTTCATCTTTTGGTAGTTTGTCTAGTTCTGTTTTTAATTTTATAATACTTGGTATTTGAACTACATAAGTATCATCAATAATACTGAACTTGCAGATTTTATCTGTTTTACTACAAATACCTATTAAATCGCCTTCTTTGGTTTCTATTAAGTATTTTCTATCCGAAGGTAATCCATACATATTCATATACTCACCACCTAAACTTGGCATTGATTTAAAAATACCTGGTTTAGGCTTTCCACCATATTCCGAAACATATGTTAAGAACCTATCCATTAGTTTCTATGATATGCGTTTGGTTCATCATATTCTACCAACCCAGTCATATCTGATGATGAACGAATTTTTTCTCCTAATCCGTCTTCCATTCTAATTCCTAATTTACCACAAGTTTTAGATTCTGGAACTTCACCAAGATGTCTATCTCCACCATTACAAAATGTTATATCTGCCATTGGTTTGAATTGAGCTATTAACTCTAATGATTTACATACTGATTTATCTTTATCTACGGACATCAATACTTCGTCAACCATATCTAAATGAAAGATAATATCTAATCTATCTCTTTCGTCCATAAACTCATCACCTTTTTTCAATAAACATTGTTCACGATTGTTTACAATAACAACCAATGTATCTCCGAGTTTTTTAGCCATCTTAAAGTATTCTAAGTGTCCTACATGCAACGGGTCAAAATATCCACTACACACTACTACTTTTTCTTTTTCCATTATTACTCCTTTATAATAAGTATTTCGTGAGAATCTTTCTGATTACCGATTCCCATTTGTTTTCTGTTTTTACCAATTCTTGTTTCACCAGTTCCCATAGAATAATTCCATTTAGGAAATACTTGGTGAAAATCTTTATACCATTCTCTAATGGTTTCACAATTATTATATGACAAAACAAAACTACCTTCGTGGTTGTATAACATATCTCTTAATTTTTCGTGGTCAAACCCGTCGTGATGAACCGGTATATTTCTCATTGGATAAATACCATTGAACATCTTGTTGTCTTTGTCTTGTTCCAAATAATAAGGTGGGTCTAAATATAATAAATCTTTTTTGTGTTTTGGTATTGATATTCTATAATCTGCTTGTTTAACTGACAAATTGGGGCACTTAAAATTCTTACAGGCTGCAACTGCCTTATTCCACTTATCTGCTTGTAAATAAACTGAACTACCCCAACCTAGATAACCCGGCCCATAAGAAGTGTTGTGGTTAAAGTAGTAAAGAGAAGCTCTTTCTAAATCAGATAACGATATAATATCTTCTCGTTTGTAAGAATCTGTTTTCCAATCTTTCAACATATCTTGTGTTTTATCTAATGACATAAGAATTTCTTTTACTTCTTTGTAAGTCTTGTCATCAGGGGTAATCTTGGAAAGTTCTTCTGATAACTCTGTCGGTTGTTTCAAAAGAACCTTCCAAAAATTAACCAACATATCGAACACATCATATCCAATAACTTCAATATCCAATTCATTAGCCCAACGAACCTCTAACGAACCACCACCAATAAATGGCGATACTATTCGTTTAGGTTTAGGCCAGAATGGAATATAAGTTGAGATAAATCCATACGCTCTGGACTTACCACCTGCATATCTTAATGGTGTTCGACTATGTTTCATTATTTATTTTCTTCAACTGAAGCTTTACGATACTCCGTAACTAACTTTTTTACTTCACCAATCGCTTTACGAGCTCTCGTTCCAGCGGCTTTGTTTCCAGTATTTACATTAGTTTGATGATTTGTTTCGAATTCTGTAAACAAATCGTTCAGTTGTGAATATAACTCATCTAATTTACTCATTGTAATCTCCTTAAGGTTTGAGTTTTAGTTTTTCCTTTTCTTATGAGGCGTGTGTAGGAATCGAACCTACGAACAATGGTTTTGCAAACCACGACATTTCCATTCTGTCAACACGCCGTTGTGGTAAGTGATGGATTCGAACCACCGTATCTCATACGAGAGTCAGATTTACAGTCTGATGCTTTTAACCGCTCAGCCAACTTACCATTGTAGCCCATAGGGTAATCGAAACCCTGTTTTCTGGATGAAAACCAGATGTCCTAACCACTAGACGAATGGGCCATACTTATAGTAGCTTTGTTATGTCCTTGAAGAATAGCATTAAAGTCTTGTTCAGACAAGGTGTGGAATTATTTAATCGGTTTTCCAATCATTTCCGAACTACCTATAAGTGTTTGTGGAGCTGACTGGATTCGAACCAGCGACCTCCGCAGTGCAAGTGCGATGCTCTTCCAACTGAGCTACAACCCCGAGCTTGTGGTAGGACTCGAACCTACGACTGGTTGATTACAAATCAACTACTCTACCAACTGAGTTACACAAGCGAATGTTTTACTTAAATCTTGAATCAATCCAACATTTTCCATAGTATAATATTCCTAACCATATAGTAAATAGTATACCATCAAAATATCCAATTGAATTCCATATTTCTACAATATCCATATTAATTCCAATGAAGTGCTATGTAACCGGTTAATACGAATGCTATTAAAAAATAAAATTCAGGATACATCATCTTTTCTACCTTAACCCTTTCTTCTCTTTTTATATTTACTTAAAGTTTTCTTAGGAACTGGTCCTAAGTGTGTTTGTGGTTTAGTTCCAAACTTGGTATTCTTTCCTCTACCTTGTCTAGTTTTCTTTTCACCATTACCAACTCTACCATCTGTTGTAATTATTGCCATATTCTCTCCTTATAATTTATAAAAATCTTCTTCTGTGTAGTTATTAGTGAACGAACCTTCTCCGTGAACTTTCTCTGCGGCTTCACGAGAACTATAATGTTTTACAACAGCTCCTGGTAGTTCGTGTGCTTTTCTTGTTTCCTTTGGATTGAAAGCTCTATTACTTGGTGGTAATTCAATGTGTCTACATACTACTTGTTTAACGGTACCTGTATCTTCACACTTTCTTCTTAATCCTTCTAGATTAATTCCTTGATTTCTTTTTCTTCTTGGCATTTTTGCTCCTCGTTTTTAGTTTTACTTCTGAAGTTGTCTTTTCTCTATGACACTTCTTACATAGTGTTTGTAGATTGTCCAAAGTATAATAACTCCAATCTAAATCTTTTTCTTTCACACCCTTTTGTTCTACCAATGGTCTGATGTGGTCTGCTTCCCAATGTAAATCAAAGTATCCACATTTATTACAAATACCTTCATCACGATTCCATAGTTGAGCTCTTTGTTCTCCACTATGATAGATTAATAAGTATTCAGTTGCACAATCTTCGTGCCAACTTTTACGGGTGTTAATCGTATCTTCTTTATCATTCAATATAACATTACCACACCACCTACAATTACCTTTGGTCTTGGTATAGTAATGTTTTGGTTTTGGTGGTTTACGGAAATCTCCGTTCCACTTTTCTTTTTTCTTTTTTCCAAATGTCTTCTCGTGTCGTGAACTCCACCTACTTAACGGCACATAAACTCCTTTTTCATTTGTCTGTATTGTTCGTTCTCTCTTGCTAGTTTCCAATACTTTTGAAAGATATTAGAACTTGTAAAGAACCTTTCTACTGAATGGTCTTTTGGAAGTATCTCCCACTTACCATTTTGTTTTGTCCATTTTTTTCCAGAACTATGATTCCAATATCTACGAGCTCTTGTGAACCCCATATGTAGATATTTCTTAGCCATATCAGCCCCTACAAAGTCTTGGTTTTCCAAATACTCTAAAAACATTTGGTATATCTTTCGTGATGATATTGTAGCTTCCTCTATGGTTTTAAATCTCCAATGTATATGTAGTTCTGATTTATAAGGTTCACAAATCAATACACCTTGTTGACCACGACCTACTTTATAC
>LULU01000246.1_pt1 | contig 14249 bp, 10 predicted proteins | sample 729521 | NCBI WGS metagenome assembly LULU01 (sample SAMN03860281, study PRJNA289734) | marine metagenome | biome: seawater column; feature: ocean; material: water; isolation source: Red Sea water column Station 108 - depth 50m | place: Saudi Arabia: Red Sea | collected 2011-10-15 | depth 50 m | reverse complement strand
AAAGTTATCTCCAGATTCGATATAAGTTGATACTGCAATAATAGCAACGATTACTCCTTTAGGATTTAAGAATTGAAAAAGAAATGTTTCTATAAATTTAACAGGTTCTAGTTTTTCTTTTTGATTTGATGATTTAGAAAATGAAATTCTGTAAGCCAAATAAACTAAAAATGCAGACCCTGTAAAAACTAAAATCTTTTGAATTATTGGATATAATTTAAAAACATTAATTAGCCCAAAATTGACTAAAGATAACATTGAGGTAAAACCAAATATAACACCCAACATTAGAGGTATCGTTTTTTTTACTCCATGATTAAAACCTGAATGAGATGCAACAATATTATTTGGGCCAGGTGAGCAACTGGTAACAAAAAAAAATAAACTTAATGATAATAGTTCTGGATGCATTTAAGCAATTGGTAATCCATTCTCTGCTTCTTGAGATGGATGAACTAAAGTTACTCTACCTTCTGCATCTATAGCTCCGAGAATTAATACTTGTGATACAACTCCTGCAATATTTTTTTCTGCAAAATTACAAACACCAATTACTTGTTTTCCTTTAAGATTCTCTTCATTGTAATAATGAGTAATTTGAGCTGAAGATTGTTTTATCCCTATCTTTTCTCCAAAATCAACTTCTACAACTAATGAAGGTTTTCTTGCTTTTTCATTTTTTCTTACAGAAATAATTGTTCCCAATCTAATATCGACTTTATCAAAGTCTTCATACGTAATTTGTTCTTTCATAAATTTAATATATAATGATTTGTAAATGAGTACAGAAAATAATCCTGATAAAATTTATAAAGATTCGATACGAATATTGACAGATTTGATTGCTTTCAAAACTATTTCTGGAAACGATAATAATAGTCTCATTAATTATTGTGATGATATTTTAAAAAATTTAGGAGCAACTTCATTTAGAATTTTTGATGGTGATAAAAAAAGAGTTAATCTTTTTGCTTCTTTAAAATCTAAAAATGGAAATGGTAAAAAACCTATTATTCTTTCAGGTCATACAGATGTAGTCCCGGTTTCAAAAGGCTGGTCTACTGATCCATTTGTTGCAACTATAAAAAATGAGAAATTATTTGGGAGAGGTTCTTGTGATATGAAAGGTTTTATTGCATGTGCTCTAGCATATGCTCCTGTATTTAAAGAAAATAATTTAGATAGAGACATTCACTTTTCATTTACATTCGATGAAGAAACCGCATGCATCGGCGCACCATTATTAATAAAAGAATTAAAAAAAAGAGATATTAAAGATGGAATTTGTATTATTGGTGAACCAACCAATATGAAAATCATTGATGCCCATAAAGGTATGAATGAATATACAGTTCACTTTGGTGGTTTAGCTGGTCATAGTTCTAAACCTGGCCAAGGTGTCAATGCAGTTGAATATGCATCGAGGTATGTAAACAAATTACTAGAAATTAGATCAAAACTAAAAGATAGAGCTCCTAAAGATTGTATATTTAATCCACCATATTCTACATTATCAGTTGGTGGAGTTTCAGGTGGTATAGCTCATAATGTTATCGCTGATAAATGTAAAGTTGAATGGGAAACTAGACCAGTGGTCAGAGAAGATGGAGATTTTGTAAATCAAATAATAGACGATTATGTTGATAAAGAATTATTGCCAGAAATGAAAAAAGTTTTTTCAGATGCTTATATTAAAAAAGAAATTATAGGTGAAGTAGTTGGATTTAATAGATTGAACGATTCTGAAGCTTGTGAATTTGTTTCTAGTATAACTGGTGACAATTCAAGAGAAGCTGTTTCATTTGGAACAGAGGCTGGACTCTTTCAAGAAGTTGGTATTAGCACTGTAGTTTGTGGGCCCGGTTCGATTGAACAGGCTCATAAAATTGATGAATATATAGAACTTAGTGAATTAAAGAAATGTCTAGACTTTTTAAAAGGTGTAAAAGATAAATCTATAAATTAATTCCAACCACCTACAGATTTAACTTCTAGAAATTCAAGCAATCCTTCTTTACCTGCTTCCCTTCCAATTCCAGAATGTTTGAAACCTCCAAAAGGTGCATCAACTGCAATACCAGCACCATTTACATCAACCATTCCAGATCTAAGTTTTCTGGCAACTCTTTGTACCTTTTCCTTATCTTGAGTTTGAATATAGTTTGTTAATCCATAATCAGTATCATTTGCAATTTTAATTGCCTCTTCTTCAGTTTCAAATGGAATAACAGATAAAACAGGACCAAATATTTCTGTTCTTGCAATTTCCATTTCATTTTTTACATCTGCAAAAACTGTCGGTTTTACATAATAACCATCATTTAATCCGTTTGGTTTTCCAATTCCACCTGCAACTAATTTTGCTCCTTCATCTATTCCTTTTTGAATTAAACCTTGAATTTTATTGAATTGAGTTTCAGAAATTACAGGACCAATATGCTCTCCATTTTTATTTGGATCATCTACTTTAAATTCATTTGCGTATTTTCTCAGTCTTTCTATCGCTTCATTATATATTGATTTTTCAACAAGCATTCTTGTAGGAGCATTACATGATTGTCCTGAATTTCTAAAACATCTAAATGCACCTCTTTCAATTGCTTCAGCATCAGCATCTTCAAATATAATATTTGCACCTTTTCCTCCTAGCTCCAAACTTACTCTTTTAAAGTCCTTTGCAGCATTTTGAGAAATTAAAGCCCCTGCTCTTGTAGAGCCGGTGAATGAAATCATATTTACATCTGGATGACTTGTTAATGCATCTCCAGTTATTTCCCCATCTCCATTTACTAAATTAAAAACACCTTTTGGAAATTTTGCTTCATCTATTAACTCAGCTATAATCATTGCCGATAAAGGTGCTAGTTCTGAAGGTTTTAAAATCATAGTACAACCAGAGGCCAATGCAGGAATGACTTTTAAAGTAACTTGATTTATTGGCCAGTTCCACGGTGTTATTAATGCACACACACCTTTAGGCTCGTATATTATTCTTTGATTTTTTGCATGATCTCCCAAAGGTTTTTCGAATTCAAATTCTTTTAGATAACGAATAAATGATTTTGTATGACTCGCGCCAGTTCCTGTTTGTAGTTTTGAAGCAAAGTCTTTTGGTGCTCCCATCTCTTGAATAATTGCATCTGTAATATCATTCCATCTTTTTTTATATAATGAATAAAAAACTTCTAATAATGACAATCTTTCTTCTTTAGAGGTAAATCCCCAAGTTTTAAAAGCTTCTTTAGCAGCTAAAACTGCATCATTGATGTCCTCCTTACTGCCTAAAGAAATTACTGCACAATTTTTTTCTGTTGCTGGATTTATGACCTCAATATCTCTTGGGTTTTTAGGGGGAACCCATGAACCATTAATATAAAAATTTCTCTTTTCAATCATGCGCGCAAATTATCCTTTCTTCATGATTTTGCAAATAAATTTGTTAATTCATAAACAATTGTTGCTGCAGCTAGAGAGGTTACTTCTGCATGGTCATAAGCAGGCGCAACTTCAACTACATCTGCAGAAATCAAATTTAAACCTGATAAACCCCTGAGGACGTTTACCATTTCTCTTGTGGTCATTCCTGCAATTTCAGGTGTTCCTGTTCCTGGTGCAAATGCTGGATCTAATACATCAATATCAATGGACAAATATAATGCATTATCACCTACTCTATTTTTTATTCTTTCAATAATTTTATCAATTCCTTCTGTTTGAAATTCATCACAATGAATAATTTTAAATCCAAAGCTTTCATCATTTTTTATATCATCTCTGCTATAAAGTGGACCTCTTATACCTACATGCATAGAGGCGTCATCTAAAAATAAATTTTCCTCACGAGCTCTTCTAAATGGAGTGCCATGCGTATATGGTGCTCCAAAGTAGGTATCCCAGGTATCTAAATGGGCATCAAAATGAACAAGTGATACGGGTCCATTATTCTTTTTATTGGCTGCTCTAAGTAAAGGCACAGCAATTGTGTGATCTCCTCCAAGGCTTATTATTCCTCCAACTTTATTTAATAAATTGGTTGCTCCTACTTCAATTTGTTTGATGGCTTCATCAATATTAAATGGATTGCAAGTAATGTCACCTGCATCTGCAACTTGTTGTACTTTGAATGGTTCTACATCATAATTAGGATGATAATTAGTCCTTAAATGTCTAGATGCTTGTCTAATACTTTGTGGGCCAAATCTTGCACCTGGTCTATAACTTGTTCCTGAATCAAATGGAACTCCGACAATAGCAACATCACAACTTTCTACATCTCTTAGCTCAGGTAATCTTGCAAATGTAGAAGGGCCCGCATATCTTGGCACTTCTGTGCCACTAACAGGCTGAATAGGTTTTTTAGACTTTGTCATTTTAGTAATAAGAATATTATTAGAATGATCCAGAAAAAGGGATAATAGAAATATATGTATTTTTTTGCAAACATCTTAGGCACTGACTCATGATCTCTATTAATATTTTTTTTTCTTTTTCTTTTTTTCATTAAATAAATCCTATCACATTCATATTATATCTAATATCATCAAAATTATTAAAATGAGATATATTATATTAATATTTATATTATTTTTTAACTTTTCTTATGTAAATGCAGATGCAATATATAATTTAATTAAAATCCCAAATTTAGAAGTTCATAAAGTTGATGATGTTAATGGTATCAAATATTTGGTATCGAAAAGAGGTTTTGTAATTGGTGATACAAATAATATTAAATGTAACGGTATAAATAATAGTGATTTGGATCGTGAATTTAATACAATTCAAAATAATCTGAGAGATTATAACTCAAATTTCTTAAGGAAAATAAATTTGAAATTTGTAGTTCTTTGCAAAAACTTAGAAATTTCAGGCATTAATACAGGAGGTATACCAGATAATAAATTCAGGACTTTAATTTTAGACTTAACATTTAACCGAAATTATTTTGAAAGAATGATCCATCATGAAATATTTCATATGATTGATAACAGTTTTCCTGAGCTTTTTAAAAAAAATAAGTGGAGCAAACTTAATAATAAAGATTTTTCTTACGCATCATGTTCTACATGCACTGATTTATTAGGTTTAGATTTAGAAATTACGAAAGGCTTTTTAACAGAATATTCAATGAGCACAGCTGAAGAAGATATGGCTGAAATTTATTCATTATTAAAAACAAACTTTAAATAACTTTAAATTTAAAGATAAACAAAATATTGCAATTATGGAAATTGAATGCGGTAAAGTTCTGATAGAGTTAGACCCAAACATTTCACCAAAAGCTGTAAATCGATTTAAGAAGTTAGTAAATAAAGGTTCCTATAATGGTTCAGCTTTTTATCGAGTAATAGAAAATACTTTAATACAAGCTGGAGATATTGAATATGGAAATATATCTAATATAAATTATTCTAAAGTAGGAACTGGTAAGTCTGGTTTAGGAACAATTAAATCTGAGCTCAGTGATAATTTTTTATTTAATGCTGGTTCTGTTGCTTTTGCTAGAAAAGAAAAGTTCGATACAGAAGATAGTGAATTTTTTATCACTTTAATTGATATTCCAATATATCAAGGTGAATATACTCCAATTGGAAGGGTGATTGCTGGGATAGACTCTTTAAAAAAAATTAAAGTAGGAAATAAATCAACTTATGTATTAAAACCTGATTATATTAAAAATATAAAGTTATTAGTTAACTAGAGGTTTTCCAGTAGATAATGTGTGTTTAATTCTATCTTGGGTTTTACTTGTCTCAATTAATTTCATGAAAGCATCTAACTCTAATTTAAACAACTGATCTTCTGTAAGAGTTTTATCTATAGTTGTATCACCACCACTTAAAACATTTGCTAGCTCTGTTCCAACCATCATTCCATGATCTAATATAATTTTATCATTATACAGTTTTTCTAACATGCCAACCATTTTGTCTTTTAAAGATTTACCAGATAAATTAAATGTGCATTCTTTAGGAGGAGTAAATTCTTTATTTTGATCCAAAATTTTTCTTGCTTCATTTAATAAACTATTTCTGCTCATTATTTTTTTATTTTCAGGGATTAAGTACTTTAGAGGTTCAGCTTCGACTGGATCATTTTTTGCCTCTTCTGTTTGAGACCATCTCCATAACATTTCTTTACATCCTCCTCCGGCTGGAACTAAACCAACCAATGTTTCAACTAATCCAACAACAATATTTGTATGCGAAGCAACAAAGTTACTTTGAACTAAAACTTCAAAACCCCCTCCAAGGGTAAGACCTGATGGTGCTGAAACTACTGGAAATTTTGAGTATTTTAAATGTTTGCATGTTTCTTGAAAATAACCGACAAATTTTTCTATTGATTTAAAGTCACCTTTATCTGCAAAATTCATAGTATATGTTAAATTAACACCAGCAGAAAACTGCATACTTTCATTAATAATTATCAATGGTTTGTCTGTAGCGTTTTTTAAAGAGTCCATTGAGTCGTAATCCAAAGCGTTTGCTTTAGTTGTAAATTCGACAATGTTAAATTCAGGAAATCTGTAAATTTCAGCAGAATTATTTTTATCAAGTTTAAGGGCTCTTGGTTTAATTTTTCCTAAAGTTTCAATTTCAGTATATTGTTGTCTCTCACCATAAAAATTTTCATCTTTGGATTTTGATAAATTTTCTAAAAATTTATTTCCTTCAAAATTATCAATTTTTTGAAAAAAATTATTTACTCCAATTTCTTTTAACATTTCAAAAGGCCCTCTAGACCAATTGAAGCCAAGTCTCATTGCTTCATCGATGTCGTTAAACTTATCTGTAATACCTGGAACTAATGAAGAAGAATATTTTATTATTTTAGAAATTACTGACCAAGCATAATCTCCATATTTATCTCCACGATTAATTAATTTTTTTAAATCAACTTTTTCAGATTTAATATCTATTTTTTTTGAGGGAGAATATTCCCCAGTTTCAAGATTGATGGCCTCTAAAATTTTCTTACCACCCTCCTTATTCATTCTATAAAATCCACCTTTTCCTTTTCTACCAGTATATCCAGTTTCTATTAATTTTTTTACAAGTGGCATTTCTCTTGCTACAGGTTGAAATGGATCGCTTTCAGGTAATTCTTTAATAAAACTTTTTAATACATCTGCCATTAAATCAATACCAATTAGGTCATACAATCCAAATACTCCAGTTTTAGGTATACCCATTGGTCTGCCAAAGACAGCGTCAGCCTCTTCTACACTGAGTTTCATTTTAAATGCTTCTGTCATTGCAATTTGCATTGCATAAACTCCAATTCTATTACCTAAAAATCCTGGAGTGTCATTACAGATAATTGCACCTTTACCTAAGTCTATTTCACAAAAGTCTTTTAAAAGTTTAACTTTATCTAAATCACTTTCATTACTTTTTACTATTTCCAGTAAATCCATGTATCTAACAGGATTAAAGAAGTGAGTTATGCAGAAATCCTTTTTGTCTTGATCAGATAATTTTTCTGATAGAACACTTATTGGAATAGATGAAGTATTAGATGAAACAACAGACTCTTTTTTTCTATGTTTAAAAATTTTTTCATAAATATTATGTTTTATATCTATTCTTTCTACAACAGCTTCTACAATCCAATCTGCATTCGAAACCACATCAAAGTTTTCTTCAATGTTTCCTACGTGGATATTATCTAATTTTGATTTATCTATTAATAAAGGAGGTCTAGATTTTCCTATTCTCTCTTTAGCCTTTTGACTAATTTCTGTAGTTAAATCCAACAAAGTGACAGGAACATTTGCGTTACACAAATGTGCAGCTATACCGCTCCCCATTGTTCCAGAACCAATTACAACTACATTATTTATTTTCATAAAGAAGATTTCTTATATTAAATTGAGACTGAGTAGGAAATAAAATAAATGTCATAACTACTGCTGTAAACTTGCTAATTCTTCAATATTAATATGACATCTAATAGCGTTACCATTTTCACCTATTTGCCATGGTGGAACCTCTGAATTACAAATATCACCTATTTTCCTAGGGCATCTTCCTTGAAAAGAACAGCCTTTTTCAGGAGGTTTTTCCTCTACAATATCCTCAGCTACTAATTTTGGTTTTATATCTGGATCTGGTTCCAAAACAGCACCTAATAATACTTCAGTATAAGGATGTGATGGAAATTTATAAACATTTTGAGAAGGACCAATTTCACATAACCTTCCTTGATATAAAACTGCAACTCTATCACTAATTGCTCTAACAACAGCCAGATCATGAGAAACAAATACGTAGGTTGTTCCTAGATCTTCTTTTAATTGTTGTAATAAGTTTAAAACAGCTGCTTGAACCGAAACATCTAAAGCTGATGTAACCTCATCACACAAAATTATATCTGGCTTAGCAGCAAATGCTCTTGCAACTGCAACTCTTTGTTTCTCACCACCTGATAATTGTCTAGGATATCTTGACATATAAAATTCTCCTAACCTTACTTTTTTTAGTAGATCGATTATATTTTTTTTTAATTCTTCTCCTGATAAATTAAAATACAACTTTAGAGGTTGAGAAAGTATTTGCTCAACTGTGTGGTTTGGATTTAATGACTCGTCTGGATTTTGAAATATAAGTTGTATTGCTCGCAGATCATTCGGATTTCTCATTTTTAAATCAGAAGATAAAATACGATCATTTTCAAATTTAATTTGACCATCTTTTGTTTTGAGTAAGCCAGCAATTGATTTTAAGATAGTAGACTTGCCACTTCCAGACTCACCAACCAGGGCAATAGTCTCTCCTTTTTTTATATCTATATTTATATCTTTAACTGTTGGGTTTTGATCAGAGATTTTATTTAATAATTGATCAAAAAATTTCTGCTTTGCATAACTAATTGAAACATCCTTTAATTTTAAAACTTCAATTGCTTCACTATTATTTGATTTTTTTGTTATTGAAGTTTGTAAATTATTATTTTGATTTATTAATTCTTTATGATTAAAACATCTGACATTGGTATCTAATTCTTTAATATGTTCCAGATCTGGTGAATTTTTTTTACAATGATCAGTTGCTAAGTTACATCTATCATAAAAACTACAACCTTCATTTATACTTCCAGGCTGAGGTTGGCTTCCTGGCATAGAAGCTGGAAGTCCAGCTAGTGAAAGTTTAGGTATCGATTTTAACAATCCATAAGTATAAGGATGAATAGGTTCCTTTAATATTTTTCTTGCTGGTCCTTCTAAAACAATTTCTCCCGCATACATTACAACTATTCTATCACTAACTTGTGCTATGGCTCCAAGGTCATGACTAACATAGATCATAGATGTTCCAGTATCTTTTGCTATAAATCTTAATAGTTCTAAGACATGCGCTTGTGTTGTAACGTCTAATCCAGTAGTTGGCTCATCTAATAAAAGTAAATCTGGTTTGCCAGCCAATGCCATTGCAACAGCCACTCTTTGTTGCTGCCCTCCAGAAAGCTCGTGTGGATAACGAAAAGCCATAGTTTCTGGTGAAGGAAGTCTAACTTTATTTAGTAATTCTGAAATTTTTTTATCTCTCTCTGTTTTGTTTAGATCTGTATGTAATTTTAATGCTTCATCAATTTGGTATCCAATTTTTAAATTCGGTGTTAATGCTTGTCCTGCATTTTGAGGTATCATGGCTATTTTTCTACCTCTAATTTTTTCTAGCTGTCTACTGCTCATCTTCAATAAATCCTCAGATTTAAAGAGGCATTCACCCTTAAGAGGAAATAAGCCTTGTTTTATATAGCCCATCATAGCAAGTGCTAATGTGCTTTTTCCAGAACCCGACTCCCCTACGATCCCTACAGTCTCTCCTTTTTTTATATTAGTTGAAACATTTCTAAGTATTGAAATTTGTTTGCCCTTCTGACTGTTAAATCCAATTGATAAATTTTTAACACTTTCAATTATTTCATTCATTTAAACAGGTGCCTTGGTTGAACGATCAATTCCTAAAGCTTTTGCAAATGCATCAGCAGTTAAATTTATTCCAATAATTAACGAACTTAATCCTACTATTGGAGCAATTACAGACCAGTATGCAAACGACATCAATCCTCTAGCATTGGATATCATCAAACCCCAATCAGGTGTTGGAGGACTGACACCAAAACCTAAGAATGACAATGAGCTAAATCCTAATAACATCCAAGACCATCTCATTGCTCCTTCTACTAATATAGCATCTCTAACATTTGGAATAATTTCATTCCAAATAATAGACATGTTGCTATGACCTCTAGCTCTGGCTGAAACTATAAAATCTTTAGCAATAACATCGTGAGTAGCAGCTCTAGCAACTCTTACTATTCCTTTACCATAAAAAAAACCTAGTGCAGGAATTAAAACCTCTGTTGATGTTCCTAAAAGAGAAACAATTAATAGCATTGCAAGTATCCAAGGAATAGAAAGAAACGCATCAACAACTCTCATTACAACATCGTCAATTTTACCTCCAACTAAACCACAAAAAATTCCAAGTAAACCTCCCCACAGAAGAGCTATAAGTGATCCAAAAAAAGTTACCGTAAGAGCTGTTCGCCCTCCAAGTATTGTTCTTGTAAAAACATCTCTACCCAAGCTATCTGTTCCAAACCAATGTTCAGCTGAAGGTGCAAGTAACATGGTATTTGGGCTAATTGCTTTATAATCGTATGGTGCAATGTAGGGGCTTATTAATGCTAAGACTACATGAAATAAAACAATTGTTAAACCAATTAATCCAGAAGGCTTGGAGGCCATAGTCTTTAAAATCTCAAAAGCCTTTTCTAGCTTATTTTTTTGTTTATCTTCTGTAATTAAATTACTCTCCATTTTATTTTCTTATCTGTAAACTTTTTAATCTTGGATTAAGCATGAGTGTCATTAAATCTGCTATTAAATTTATTCCCACATAGATTGATGCCAATATTATTGCTAATGCTTGAACAACAGGTAAATCTCTATTTGATATAGACTCAATTACCAGTCTGCCTAAACCTGGATAATTAAAAACAACTTCTGTAACAACAACACCACCTAGCAACCAAGCAATTGTTAACGCCACTACATTTATTGCTGGTAATAATGCATTTGGTAATACATGTCTAAATACCATTTTCCAATATGGAACACCTTTTAAAATTGCCATTTGCACATAATCACTAGCCATAACTTGAATTACACTTGAACGTACCATTCTTGCCATGTGTGCAGTCATAATCATTGAAATTGCAACAACAGGTAAAATTATATTCGAGAGTAATTCATAAAAAGTTGCATCCGATGGTATAATCACAATGCCTGGTAGCCAACCAAGCCAAATTGCAACAATTAAAATAAGCAAAGTAGCACTAATAAACTCAGGAATAGTCATTGAAAAAATTGTGATAGTTGAGATCATAATATCTGGAAGCTTATCTCTCCAAAGAGCAGTTATTATTCCTAATACGATTGCTAAAGGAATTCCTATTAGTATTGAAACAGAGGCTAAAACTAAAGAGTTTTTAACTCTTGGACCTAGTACTTCATTAATTGGCATTTCTCCACTTAAAGAGTAACCAAAATCACCTCGTACAACATTTGATGCCCAGTCCAAGTATCTTTCATAAGCAGGGACATCTAGACCAAGTCTTTTTATGCAAGCATCAAGAGCTGCTCCATAAGCTTCTCTTTCTAAATATGTTGTGCATGCATCCCCAGGTAAAACTTCAACACCTACAAATGTAATCAATGAAACTATAAATAAGGTGATAAGCCCTAGTCCAATTCTTTTTAAAATTAATAAAAGCATAAGATTAACTAGAACTTTTTAACAAAAATAAATTAAATAGAAATAAAATAAAGGCCGCTTATATGCGGCCTTTATCTAAATACTTTTAGTCAACTTTAACTTTATGCCACTGTATAGAAAAGTGATCTACAGCATCAAGGTTTTTAACTTTTGATGAAGTAACTACAAGTCTAGATACGTGGTATGGGATCATTGTTCCACTTTGTTCCCATAAAGTCATTTGAGCATTTTGATATGCTTTCTTTCTTTTATTGAAATCCAACTCACTTCTAGCATCAGCTAAATTTTTATCAAAGTCAGCATTTTTGAAGTAAGACTCATTCCATTTAGCTCCACTATGATAAGCTTCGTGCAAGATTGTGTCTGCTGGTCTTTGGTTCCAACGTGTCATTGAAACTGGTTTTTTCATCCATACTTCATTCCAATAACCTTTAGATGGTACCATTTCAATGTTAACTTTAATTCCAGCTTTTGCAACTTGCTGCTGAACGACTTCTGCAATTGTAGGCCAAGTTGGTTCTAAAGTTGCTGGGTAAACAGTCAATTCAATTCCATTTGGATATCCTGCTTCTCTTAATAAATTTTTCGCTTTACTAATATTTTGAGGACAATCCATTTGTAAACGATATTGATCAGATGGCATTACAGGTGTATCACAAGACACAGTTGCTGCACCACCCATAACTAGATCTACAAGTTCTTGTCTATCAACTGCTAACCTAAAAGCTTTTCTTACTTTAGGATTATCAAATGGAGCAGTGTCAGTTCTCATAACCACACCTCTCCAGTTTCCAGTTGGAATTACAGTTGTTGTAAATTTAGAATTACTATCAAATATCTTTTTTTGATTGAAAGGAACATATCTGTTCATATCAATTTGACCTGTTAAAAGCGCTTGAATTCTTGCTTGAGCGTCTGGTATCGCAATGACATGAACTTCCGCAACTCCTGGTGCACCTTCCCAATAGTCTGGGTTAGCTTTTAGAATTGTAGTTCCTTCTGGATCAAATTTATCAACCATGAATGGTCCGGTACCAACTCCAGTTTGTCCAATAGTATCTCCTGATCCTTCAGGTATCATTCTTAATCTGTAGTCTGTTAATAATAACGGAAAGTCAGCAAATGAAGTTGATAACTTCATTTTAACTGTATGCTGATCAACTACCTCAATATCTTCAACTACATTTAAACTTTTTCTAACTGGAGATCCGATATCAGGATCTTTAGCTCTCATTAGAGAATATTTTACATCTGGAGCATCAAAAGCTGACCCATCATGGAAATATATTCCTTTTCTTAAATTAAATGTCCATTCAGTTGCATCAGAATTAGCACTCCAATCTGTTGATAATGAAGGTGATGGAACACCGTTCATATCAGGTCTTACTAATCTATTTTGTGTTTTGATGACAACTTGAAATAAACGCCCTTTTGTTATGGCATCTAAGTTAGTATCTTTTCCAAATCCAAGATCATGTGATACTTTAAATACTCCACTTGATGCATTGGCAATAGAAAAAGATAATATCAGAGACATAAAAGTCGCTGAAAAAACTTTAAGTATGTATTTCATAAGTTCCCTCTTTTTCTTTAGTTGTTTAAATAATTAAAAAGATAACAATTCCAGAACTAGATAACAACATGCAAAATGTAGTGATTCATCTACTAATTGAATAGATATTTTAATTAATATACACTTTTTCTAAATTTATAAATGCAAAACGAATTAAACAAAGTCAGATTTTCAGTAAAACCTTTAAAATCCAATGATGATAAAGTTGTTGAGCTTGCACGAACTGTCGGGATACATCCTCTAGCATATCAAGAACTTCCTTATGATCCTGAGTATTCATTTTATGCAGGAAGATTAAATCCAGAAGTGCTTTCACACGCTACTGCTGATGAAATGTATTGGAAAGTAAGACAAGAGGTAATTTTTCGTCATACTGGTGAACATCCATATGAAATATCTGGTCCCGATGCAGAAAAACTTTTACAAAAAATATTCACAAGAGATATCTCAAAAGTAAAAGTAGGAAGATGCTCGTACCAATTTGCTTGTTACAATGATGGAGGTATGCTGACAGATGGAGTTTTACTAAAACTTGAAGAAAATAAATTTTGGTTTGTTCAAGCTGATGGAGATCTTTTTTCATGGTATAAAGCTCACACTGATAATCTTAATGTAAAAATTTCTGATCCAGACGTTTGGGTAAGTCAAATTCAGGGACCAAAATCTATGGATCTTTTAAAAATTTTAAGTAAAGAGACTTTTCCTGATAATTGGAAATATTTTGATTGGAAAGAAATTACTATACTCAATGAAAAAGTAATCATAAGTAGATCGGGATTTAGTAATGAACTTGGTTGGGAAATTTATTTTAGAAAAAATAATAATACTGAAAAAGTCGGGGATCATATTCTTGAAGAAGGAAAAAAAATGGGAATGATACTCACAGG
>LULU01000585.1_pt1 | contig 14410 bp, 20 predicted proteins | sample 729521 | NCBI WGS metagenome assembly LULU01 (sample SAMN03860281, study PRJNA289734) | marine metagenome | biome: seawater column; feature: ocean; material: water; isolation source: Red Sea water column Station 108 - depth 50m | place: Saudi Arabia: Red Sea | collected 2011-10-15 | depth 50 m | reverse complement strand
CTCCTATACTGCGTTAGTTGGAATACCTTTTGAATTTACAAATGGTGATTCTGCAAAAGCTAAATAAATGTAAGTTTCACCAGATTTATCGGTAGCATCTGAACCATAATAGTGCTTAAATCCATTACTTAAAAAATCTACATCAACTCCTAAAGTTCCCTCTGCGTTTGATAAATTTCCAAATAAATATCTATTATTTTCGTTACCATCACCATTTCCAGAGTTTGATCTTTGATTGTCCCACATAAACCAACTTTCCCCATTTGTGCTACTTTGTTTCACCATAAGCCACGCTGGTTTGAATCCTAAAAAGACAAATGTTCCATTGGTCGCACTTCCGTTCCCAACATACGAGCCAAATTTACTAAACCCTTTTTTTTGTGACCAAATCCAAGCCACATAATCATCTCCGCTACTGTTACTTGCATTATCGTTTTTTAAACTAAAAAGTGATGTTGAAAAACCAGATGGATTAAATGCAGAAGTTCCTGGTGTAAATTCACCATTTGTAGAATTAAGTAAAATAGCTTTAGTTGATGGGTCTGAAAGTCCAATGTGATAATTCCACCAATTTTCAGAGTCATCTCTATTTTTTAACAGTAGCCAAGAAATCGTATCTCCTAAACCATGTCCGACTGTAGCATCTGCCGAACCATTTCCTGTGTAAGTAACAACACTAAATCCAGCCGTTGTATTTGCAGATACGTTTGAAGTTATATCTCCATCTGAATTTGATGATGCAGAGCCACCAGCTTTCCAAGCCCAAGAAACGTAAGTATGAGTGTTTTCATTAACTGAACCAGAACTTGAAAAAGAAAATCCATCTGAGTCAAAAGAGGCATAATTGGTTTCATTTGAGTCTGCGTCCTGACCATTGGGAAACATTGCTTTTCCTATTCCTCTAACAGTATCTACAAATCTATGTGACCCTGTTCCATTTCTTCTTTTAGTCCAAATTAAGTCTGGTTGTAGATTCTCATCTCCGTCAAATGTAATAGACTGTGAGCCTCCATTTCCTGTATATGTCTTAACTTGGAAATATAATTCTGGGTTGTCTATACTCGTATAAGCCATTATCCATACTCCGCTAAGTTTTTAGTACAAATTGCAAAAAATCCTGATGGTGGTGCATATTCAAAATTACCAAATCCCTCACCATCTGCATTTCCTGATGAGATAGAATAAGGTGCAGAACCAAAATTATAACTTACTTGTGCAACTCCACTTCCACTAACTAAGCCCACAACAGGAAAATAAAAACCATTTGCAATAGATGATGAAGAAGTAATTGAAAAGCCATTAGAATTACCAGCAGGATTTCCACTATTTTGAAAAGTTCCATTTTTTGAAAAATAAATTTTATTGTTGTCTAAATCTAAAGCAACTCCAATTATATCGCCTACTGCGTAAGTTGCACCATAACTTGACCCTGTATCGTTGTCTGTATAAATTTTTCCATCAAATTGATCATAAGCAAAATCATTATCGCCAAAACCAACTCTATTTGTTGTTGATGTGGCAACAGCTACTCTGTCTGTAATTCCAACTCTCAATGGTGTGTCATTAGAACTGTCATATTTTAGTTCCCAATACCATTTACCTTGTGATAACCCAAATGTTGCTGTAGAGCCTGTTCCTGAACCATTTGAGCCACTATAAGAGCCTGTCAGATTTCCTTCTGAAAAAGTAAATTGAGAATTTGTATTGTCTAAACTATTAAATGTTGCAAAATTATTAGTGCAAGTATCAGTAGATTGGTCTATTGCTGTAAGGTTATTAACTGAAAAATGATTAGTTCCAGCCGCATCATTTCCTAAACCACTACTATTTTCAAAATCTAAATAAAATCCATTATTGCCAAAGGTTAAACCAGATACATCTTTAGGTTTCCATATTGTAGGACTATCTTCATCAAACTCTCCAAATGATGTTTGATCAAGTGCAGTTCCATCAACAAAAACAAATTCTGTAAGATAATAACTGCCATGATCTGACGCATTTGCTCTACCTATTTCTTGTGTGAGAGAATTTGTGTTAAATCTTATATCTGTATTTTGTGATGGATAAGTTTCTGTTGAAAATGAAGTTTCCTGAACTCCATTAACATACATTTTTATTCTGTTAGAATCTGTTGATTGACTTGTGTCTACTTCATAAACAAAATTATACCAAGCACTTACATCTCTAAATAATCTATTTGTTGTTAAATTTATATTAGTAGACCCACTCACTTGTTGAAAAAATTGCATTTTACCTGAACTCAATCTGAATAATTGAAATCTATTACTGCCGTCTGTATGTGCTGAAAAAATAGCTTCACTTACATCATCAGTACAAAATTTTATCCAAAAAGAAAAAGTACAAATATCATTATTTGTTGGTGTACTGTTGGTATTATTTAAGTAATCACTACTACCACTATTAAATCTCAATGAGTTAGCTACATCATATCCTGTATCTTTTATTGAGTTCGTTCCAAGTATTAAAGGCATTAGACAACCTCTTTAGGAAATTCTGCTAAAGGTCTTGTTATTGTTCCATCTTCTTGTTCTGTATATGTGTATAAAGTTTCTAACTGCTCAACAGTAGTACAAGAATCTATTTGAGTTTCCATTTCATTTGATTTTGCTCTTACTTCTGATCTATAATTTGTAATATTTTCTGGAACACTATAATCTGCAACCTCTGAAGCTTTTACTACATACCAATCAGTTGGAGTAAGTAATCCTGATGCTTGTGCTTTTACAATTCTTTTCTTATCAGTTTTTAAACCATAATTAATAACTTGGTTTCCATCATCATCTAAAATATTTTCTCCATCTTCATCTACTGCATCTTCATCTTCAAGTCTTTTTGGTGTAGCAGTTCCCCATGATCTTGTAACTTGTTCATTTGCAAAATTATATTCTTCGTTAGTATTTATATAATATGCTTCGTCTTTATAATTAGATGAGTCAGTTATAATTTGATAGATACCTATAGCATTCAGTTCAGATTGCGACCATAATTGAAATATTTTAGCTGGATATTGGACATCATCAATAATTAACGCTTTTGGATTGTTAATTAATTTTTCAATAGAACCATCTTTAACTAATGCGTACATATTTTAACTCTCACTTAAATTTAATGTTCTTCCTACTTCTTGCCAAACAGAACCATTATATCTAAAAACTAATATATCTGTTTTACCATCTGTTGAAGTAAATGTTGGTGCAGTTGAAGCCGCAAATTCAAAAGCTGTATTGAAAGCAATAGTGTGAGAACCATTGTAATTTATTTCTAAACAAATAAATGAACCCTCTACTGAGTTTGTAGGTGCGGCAAAGGTAGTGTTTTCTGTTGTTAAATGAAATGCGTTTGGTTTTGCTTGTGTATCCCATGCAACAGCATTTGATGATGAAGTTAGTGCTTGTTGAGGTATGTAAGCTAAATCGTTAAATTTTATTGCACCTGTTCCTTTTGTTGAAAATTCTAAGCCGACATTTGTGTCACTTCCATTAGCAGATATACTAGGATTACTGCCTGTTGCTTGATTTGTAACTTCTATAAAATTAACTGCTGAACTTGTTTTTTGAAAAAGAATATGTTCATTACCATCATCATCTAATATTCCATGTGCATCATCAATTTTTATATTTGCAGAATTAGTATCTAAATCTCCACCTAATTGTGGTGAAGTATCTCCAACAATATCAAATGTTACAGTTGAATCTATAAAGTTTATGGTGTTTGCTGATGTGTCAATAGTTGCAAAAGATATATCATCTGAACCATCAAAAAATTTAATTTCTAAACTGTTTGAGCCTGAGTTCGTAGTGTCTAACCACATAGTACCCACAGCCGCACCGCTTGGTCTTGAAGTTCCAGAGTGCATTGTATTCAATGCTGAAAGTGCATTGTTTAAATCTGTTCTGAAATCAGGGAAACTCTGATTCGCAATATTCATGTCATGTTGAGCCATGTTTTCTTATACTCCTATTAAAAACCTTTTGCAATAAAATCAAATGTTCTTGATATATTAGTTCCACTTGAATTTTTAAATAAAATGTCAAAACTATTAACAGTTTTGTTTGAAACTGTAAAGAAATCTCCTGTTGCCATATTTTCAGCAGTTATACCAACTGCATAAGCAGTTGATTTAAATGGTGTTGAAAATGAAACAGTTTTTGTAGATGTTCCTGAAGATATATCGTTTCCACTAAATATTCTGTCTATCATATCTACAGTTACAGTTGCTTCCGATACAACTGCTGTTGAAGCTAAATCGCTTGATGTAAGAACAAGTCTAAATTTAAAATATCTTGCAGTATAATTTCCAATAACAAAAGTTTGAAATGATGTGTATGTTGAATTATCATCTGACGTTGCAATTTCTAAATGAGCATCACAATTAGCTGGTGTATCACCATCAAAGTTTGATTTACCATCATCAAAATTGCCTGAACGATTATCGAAAAGATCATCTGGATTTCTTGCTGATTGAGTAATTGAAGCTGTAATTCTAGCTGTATGTTTTGCACCAATATCTATAACATTTGCAAAATCATAATTACCTGATGCTAAAAAGTCTGCGTTAGCAACACCAGAGTCAAAAAATCTTGTTGTGTTAGCATCAAACAAACCAGATGCGGCATCAAATAATTCACTAGAATTTAGTATGATAGCATCATCAGATAAGGATACATTTGTTTTAGTTCCAGAAAAACTAGGGTGTTCATTGACAGTTGTAATGCTGTTAAAATTATCTGTGCTTACTACATTTGATATAACTGCTGTTGCATTTGAACTAAAGTTACCTAATTTATCTACCGCTTTTATAAGATATGTTCCGACTCTTGCTGGTACAGTTATTGAAGTTGCTGGTCTTGATACTTTAGTTACAAGATTTACCGAGTTTAACCATTCAGCAGTTCCATCAGTTTTTGAAGAAAATCTAATTTGGTAAAATGCTAAATCTAAATCTGAAATAGCATCATAACTTAAATGAGCATCTTGTCCTGAAACATTACAAGTAAAATTTTGAACATCTGATGGTGGTGCAATCGCACCTACAATAGTTCTTTGTGCTGTTACAAAAGATGAACTTACACCTAGAGTATTTACTGCTTTGACTCTTACATCATAAGTTTGTTGGTCAATAACATTTAAAACTCTATGATTTAAACCTGAACCTTGTGCGTATATAATAAAATTAGAGTCTGTACTTAATTTGTATTCTACTTGATAAAAATCGACAAAACTATCAGGAGATGCACCTATCGCAATATCTAAAGCAACAATAACAGTTCCATCATTATACTCAACTAAAGTGTCTGAAAGTGTAACACTAGCTGGTGGTTGAATAACAAATGGATTTGGAAGTGTTGTTGTTGTCCGATTGTAAAATCTTCATTAAATGTTAAAGAAATAACTCTAAATGTTTTTGCAGAAAATCCTAAAGAAGAATGAGTTATATTTACTAAATCACCAATAACTAAATCATAAGCATCAAAGCCTACATTGATTGATAACTGTAAAGCTTCTCTTGATCTTCTAAGAATTATTTCAGCCATCTCCTCTGCTTGGTATGGAGAAGTAAGTGACTTCATAGAAAATCTTCCCTCTAATAAAAATCCACCATCAGCAGTTTTCATAGTTGCATGACGATCAGCAGAACTTAAACCTGAATCATCAACAGGTGGAAACTGAACTTCGTCTGCTTGGAAATTACGATCAGGATTTATAAATGAAACTATAACTCTATTAAAACGATCTCTTTTATTTGGACTTGTTAAAGTATATCCACCTATAATATCATCTTCTGTAAGTGTAATAGAAGCTGACCCTGTAGTTTCAATAACTAATTTATACTTTCCACCAGCATAAGGCAAAAATCCTCTACAGCCTGTAATCAACTCTCTTAGATTTGATATTACTTTTTTTGATGTATCTAAAACTGCATTTGTATCAAAAAGGTTTATATCACTACCACCTGAAAAGGGAGTAACCTGAGTAACACAAACTTGTGAAGCATCATAAAAACTTTGTAAATCAATATCAGCAGTAGCAATACCTTTTCCATATCTTTCATTTCTTAAATAATCTAAAATACAAAATGCTGGATTTGTAGAATATGTTGCACTTGATTCAGTTAAACTTGAATTTAATGTTACAATTTTTTTACCTTGTATTTTAGCTTGTACTTTTGGAATAGAACCAAAGATGTCTTGATTCCATTTAAACTTTAATGCTAAGTAAGCTAACCCAGACAACTTGTGGTTCGACCCCCACGAAGATAATGTTGATAATAAACTAGATGCACTTTGTCCATCAGTTCCGAAATGTGGCTCTATTGTAATGTAACTAACACTATCTTTATAAAAATTACTATCTGAACTTGCTACTGTTCTTTGTGTGTTATCAGCCATAGCACCAGTAAATGTTACAACTTTGTCATCAACTCTAATTTCTGAAATTGCATTTATCTCACCTTCACACATAACTAAAGCCATATATAAAAACTCGTTATCTGTTCCAGATGTTTCTAAAAATACTCTTGTTCCACCAACAAGTCTTTCACCATATACAACAGGAATAGCGGCATCATTACTTTGTTTATTTAATAAAATACCTCGTTCAAAATCATCAAACTCACCTACACCAAAATCAGGAATATCAGGTGTTGGTATTAGCCATGAAATAGCTTTTGAAAAAATACTTCCTATTGCTCTAGTGAATTTCTTTACAGGTTTTCGTATAGGTTTTGGAATTATTTTATCGAAAAGACCCATTATACTCTACCCCATTTTATGTCTTGAACAGTTTGACTTGAAAAATCCATACCAACATCTGTACTAAAAAATCTTTGTTGTGATGTATTATTTGTTTTACGACCTGATTTTTTTTCAAAGTCAGCCCAATGAGAAACAATATCTAAACTAACAGAACTTGCAGTATCAGACTCACCTATTGAAAAATTATCTATTGTACCTTTGTAAAGTAAAAAAGGGTCTGCTATCAAAGCATTACTATCATTTAAAAATCCTCTAAATATTGTAACTGTGTCTGTAATTACATTTTCATTTAAAACTGTAGATATAAATGTTTGGTCTGCACCTGAGAGTATAATAGATATTGGAGATAAATTTACATCTGTTTCTTCTGTAAAATCAGACACACCCATAATAAAATCACTTGCTGAATAAGTAACTGAACTTCCTGAAACTGAAGATGTTATTGGAAAAGAACAATCAGTAATATTGACAGGAGTACCGAAACCAATGGTTATAAGGTGGACAGGTCTAATATCATTTGTTGCTAGTTCTGTCTTTACTGCTGATGTTAGGCTTCTCGTCATATTTCTCGTAACTTCTTCTGTTTATTTTAATAGTATCTAATACCTTATATTTTGCATTTTTGGTAGGCTCATTGTATTTACCAAGATCATTATTTTTAAAGTTTATATCTTCTTCGTCAATAATTTCTTCAGCAATAAAATCAGCATTGAGCCAATAGATTACTTTATACTTCATTACAAAGCTTCTTCTACATCTAATTCAAATTGATAAAGAACATTACCATCTTTGTCTGCACTTACAGCACCGAACTCTTGGACATCATTTGTAAGGTGAACTGTAAAAGGAACATTGTCATAAGTTACTACTGAATTATCTGCAAGAGCAGTAGTAAGAGGTGGCTCTATCGTTACTGTTGCCGCATTACTAGAACTTGTTACATCTGCGACCACCATATAAACTTTGTCATGTGATGCGAACTTAATAAAATCTCCAGCTTTAAATCTACCAGCACCATCTCCAGCAAAAGCATCCATAGCTATTGTTGTGTCACCAACTGCGTGAACTCCATTCACTAAAACTGTTCCTGTTTCACTACCTCTAGCATCTTCTATTTCTGGCGGTATGATTGTAAAGTTTTCTTTTTGTGATCTTTGTTTCATAATAAAAGCCATAAGTTCGCCATAAATATCTGATCTTTTTCCTGTAATTATTTGAGCAGTAAAAGCAAATCTTTGACCATCTATTTGTCTTGCAAGTTTTTTACCTGATTGTGATTTTGAAATAATTGTATTCTGTATGCTCTTAATACCAAGAGTTTGAAATTTTGCTGAAGATATTGGAAATGCACCTGACATTAAATTATACTACTTCTTCCTTTTTCATTAACTGCGTTGTTAATTAGTTGAGTTATTGTTCCTCTCGATCTTACAAGTAAATCTTCAAAACCAGAAGCATCAACAGTATTAATATTAAAATTAACATTTACAGCACCACCACCTACACCTCTAGCCGCTTGTGTTATTTGACCTGTTGAGTTTGGTATAAACATTTCAGCACCTTGTTCACCAACAATAGTTGGTTGCCCTTTTTGTACTGAACCACCTGATGCTCTAAATAAACCGCTTAGAAAACTACCACCACCACCACCTAAAGCGTTAAGTGTTGCTTGAAGTGCAATCTGTCTTTTTAGTTGTGTATTTTGTTTTCTAATTTCGTTTTCTCTTTCTTGATCTTTTTTAAATAATGTTTCTGACAATATTTTTTCAATACCTAGTAATGTTATTCTTTCGATAGTTTTAGCAATTATTTCTACTAATAAATTTTGAGCAAGTTCTTTCATTGATTTATTTAAATTTTTACCTAAAACAAGTGCTTCTGCAAATCCTCTTGATACTCCTTTAACACTCTGATTTAATCTTTCGCCAATTTCTTCTGATAAAGAAAAATCTTTGTTTTGTTCTTTGATTATGTCAAAAACTTCTTGTGATGTATTTTTTTGTTTTACAAATTCTTTTTCTGATTTAGAAACTAATCTATTAAATTCCATTTTTTTTTTATTAATTTCTGTTTGAATAAAGAGTTGTTTTTGCATTTCTTTATTTTCAGCATCTTTAATAATTTCTTGCATATGTTTTCTTAAATCTAATGTTTTTTTAACTTTTTCTTTTACTTCCTCTTGTGTAACAGAGATTGATTTAAGACCTCTATGAAGTTCAAATTGATTTGTTCTATCTTTGGATTTTAAAAATAATATTGTATTTAACTTTGTTTTTTCTTCTTCTAATTGTTTTAATGTTGTTTCATTAAGTTTTACAACATCTTCTATTGTAGTAACAACACCATTATTTAAAACAATTTGTCTTTCTATTTCTATTGTTCCTTTTGCTAATGTAGTATTTATAACTGACAATCTATCTTGAACATCTTTCAGATTATCTGTATCAATAATTCCAGCTTCAACTTTAGTTTGTCTTACAAAATCATTTACTTTATCAATTATGAAACTTAAACCAGCTAAAGCAACTGCACCTTTTTTACCAAATAAAAAAGCACCAACAAGACCTACTTCTCTAGCAAACTCAGGCAAAGCCATAAATCCATCTTTTATACTTTTTAAAACAGAACCTATTTTTGATAATATTGGTATTAAACTTTCTCCGATAGTTACTGCACCTGATACTGCTTGTGCTAAATTTTTTCCAACAGTTGTTGCAATTTCATCTAATCTTTCTGCGTTGTCAGCTAAAAATTTATCTAAATCTCCAAACTGTCTTTTTAGTTCTTCAAAGAAACCAGCTTCAAGTAAAACTTTTTTAAAGTTAAATATTTTATCGCCAATCATTGAGAGAGTACCCTCAAATGTTTTTGCTAGTTCGTCTGTTGAGTTACCAAACCTACCACCTCTGCCAAATACTCTTTCAAATGCGGCTACTGTATCTTCTATTGAAACTGTTGCTCCAGCTTTAAAGCCAAGCATATTTCTTACACCTTTTTCTCTAAAAAGGTCTGCCGCACCTATACCAGCACTAAATGATCTTTGTATTTGTTCTGATGCAGTTCTAAAATCTAATCCTGTTGTTGCCGCTACATTACCTGTAATCTCCAACATCTTTTGAAGATCAGTTGCGTTATCTGTAACTGTTGCTAATATTCCTGAACCAGCCTGTATTTCTTCTAGTGAAAAAGGAACTCTTGATGCAAACTTTACCATGTTGTCAAAAGCTTTTGCACCTTCGTTTGTATCTTTAAGTAAAAACTTTAATCTAACTCTTAAATTTTCTAATTCTTTTCCTGTATTAACTAAGTTCCTTATAACTAATCCAGCGCCTAAACCAATAAAAGCTGATTGCAAACTAAATACAGCACTTCTTAATGAACCTAATCTTGTTTGTACTGATGATAAAGCTTGTTTTGTTCTATCTTTTGCTAATATATTAATTTTTAAATTTTGAGCCATTTATCTGTGCCTTGCTTTGTTCATAGCTTGTTCATTTTGTTCAGATTCTTCTAAAAGAAAACCAAGCCAATGATTATACTCCCAAACTTCCATTTTTAAAAGTTCAGATAAAGTTATTTTTAGCCTATCAGCAACGATAAGTAAATTTTTTAATTCAGGGTCGGATTTTAGTTTTTTTTTACTTCTTCAGGAGTGATAACCTGAACCATAGCGGTTGCTACTTTAGAGAGGACATCAGGGTCAACTTTGTGCATTAATGCAATTTTATCTTCTAATATAAATAATTTATTTCCATCTTTATCTAAAGATTTCATTATAAGAATATCTGCAAGAATACTTACATCAGATAAATTGTCTGATTTTCTAAACAGTTTATTTTTTTCAGATAGAGTAATTGGATTCCAATAGATTACACTTGGATTACCAGCTTCATCTTTCCATTCAGGTATTACCAGCTTCATCTTTCCATTCAGGTACTTCAATATGTTGAACACCAAGAGACTCAAAATGAGATTTTGCTCTGTCAATAAATTTCATAAAATATTATTAGACAGTACCTCTAGTTAATGCTCCTGTACCTTGAAAAGTAACTGATCTAGAAATTATCCCGTCCATAGCATTATTAACTGACATTCCTGTAACAATTCCTGTTCCTGTAAAACTTTCATCTCCTGTAGAATTACCTTCAGGTAACAAGATAAAAGCAATAGAACTTCCAGCAGTTAAAGTCTGTTGTGGTGAATCAGTTTCGTCATAGTGCATTTCAAGAGTGCCTGAAAATGATGTTCTTCCAGCTACAAATGATTTAGTTGCATCTGTTAAAGCTGTATCTTCTACAACATCTCCTGTTGTTTCTAAAGTGAAACCTGTAAGTTCGCCTATACCTGTTCCACCAGCAGTTACTACTCCTTCTTTTCCGTGATGTGTTGCCATTTTTTATCCTTATTATTTTTTGGTTTATTTTCTTGCTCTTGTTTATATCCAAGTGCAATAAAATTTTCAAGCTGAGTTTCGTTTATTATAACTTCATTCCCATCTTTATATAATTTAATATCTTTAGCCATAATGCTTTTTATTAGTTTTCTTCTTCTTCGTCAATATCTTCTTCTTCATCATCTTCAAATTCTTCTTCATCTTCAAATGATTCATCTTCTTCATCTCTTAAATCTGCAAGTAAATCTTTAACTTCTTCGCAAAGTAAAGACTCTTTATCGTGAAGCTTTTCTATACTATCTATCTTTTTTTCTATCTTATCTATAATTTTATCTCTGTTCATTTTATCTCCTATGGTGTACCAGCTTGAAATTCGTAAATACACCTAATAGTCATTCTTATTCCACCTATAGGAAACAAAGTACCCTCGTCAGTTTCAACTTGAATAACTTCTGTATCAAGTGCGTTACCAGATCGAGTAATATCAGATTCTAGTTCTGTTTCAATAGCTGTTATTAGCTGGTTTCTTTTTGTATCAATATTAACTTCTGCACCTTTTACAAATCCAAGAACTAAGAAGTCTATCGTACCAATCCTTGTTTTTGCACCTGAACCTAGTTCTTGATCTTCTCTAGTTTCTTCTGATGTTTGTACTATAACTGCTGGATATTGTTTGTCAGATAATTCATCTAATTGAAATGGTTGTCTTGTAGCTTTTTTTATACTTGGGCTAGATATACCAGAAATGGTAGATAAGATATTTGATGCAATATTTTCTCTTGTACTCATAATTTAAACTTCTGTAATTCTTTTTCGACAAATCTATTAAAAGCTTTGTTTATAATCTTTTCTGTCTTAGTATTAAAGCCAAAAAATTCTCTTTGTGGGTCTGTAGTTACTTGATTGAAAAAAGCCTTATCTATTTCTTCTTTTCTTGAAAAAGCTAATGTTACTTTATGCTTACCTGTTTTTTTAACCATTGATGGAGTCAAAGCACCTAACATTCTACCAGAATAAAATAAATCAACTGCTGTTGGCTTACCCTCTCTTTGTAACTGTTTTATGTAGCCCTCAGAATATGGTGCAAATCTTCTGTCTTTGAAATCAATACCTTTTTTTGTTTGAGTTCTAATTCTATCAACTAATTGAAAACCAGCTTGTTTTACACCTTTGTCAATTATTCTTGGTAATACAGAACCAAACTTTTTAAATTTTGCAGAAATTTCTTTAGAGTTTGTTTTGATATTTAGATTGACAGCCATTATCTATTCAATCGTCTGTAGCCATGTAAAGGTTCTCTTTCGTTTGAAACTATAGAGCCATCTGCTGTAGAGTCATATTCAACACCATCTTCAAGTATTGCTCTGAACTCTTTGTTGTATTCAGCCATGTAATATTCACCCATTCTTTCAAATCTATCTTTGTCAGCTTCAGGTCTAAATTTTGTTAATGCTGGTAAAAGAAATCTACCAAGAAATAAATATACTCCAGCCCTCTCGAACTGATCTAAATTAATTTTTGTGTTTTCCATCTCTACAGTATTTAAAACTGTAATATCTGTATAGACATTTGTTTTGTAAGTTGGAAACCATTCTATTCTAAGCTGTCTTAAAATATCATTTGTTGTTTGTGCAAAATAATTTGTTGCTTCTGTAGAGCCTGATGCAATACCGAAATCAAAAACATCAGGTTGATATTTAGTTACATCACTAGCTGTTATTACATTTGCACCTGTGAAGTTTGCCATATTAAGATACCCATGAAATAATTACTGCAATAACAATGATAACTCCCATTGTAACTTTTGGATTATCTTTTACTATCTTCCAATATTTTTTTAAGTTTTTCATTTCTTTTTCCTCGTTTTTTTTTTCTTTGGTTTTAACTCAACTACTTTATCACTTATATCTTTTATTGTCGCTTTTTTAATTTCTTTTTTAACTTCATCAAGTGGAGTAAATCCTCTCATTTTGAAGTGTGCTACATTTGCTTCGTATTGTATTTTTGATCTAATAATGGTTTTTTTTCCATTTGTAAGTTTAATCATTTCTTCCATAATTATTCTCCTGTCTAATATAAGGGCGATTTCTCGCCCTTATAAAGTATCCAATTATTATTGGATTGATGAGTCTGATTCGATCTCAACACCATTAGCGTCATTTAATTCACCGACACCATAAACTGCTGTTGCAACAATCTCGTCTGCTCTTAGAGAAGCATCTCTTTGAGTTTCGATTTTTAAGTCTTGCATCATAGCTAGTCCTAAAGCATCTTGATTAAATACTGCACCTTTATAATCTCCTGTAGTACCAGGATTATTTCCAGATGAGTCAGCCATATTTGAAGTTTCAAATATGTTCACACCAGCGATTTGACCAACTAAGCTTGATCTTAGAATCTCATTACCAACACCAGCATTAGGGTTAGCAAATGTATTTGTAAGACCTGATTTTAGATCAAATGCTACTTGTGGGTGGATTACAGCATTAAGACCATCTCCTGAAACACCAGCCGCTCTTAATTTAGCTACTGCTTGGAATATTAATGCCGCAGACATAGCTGTAGAAGCTGAACCGACAGTTGTTGAAAAACCACCGAATAAAGCTGTTAAGTCTGTGTCTATTTTTTTTGCAATCGCTTCTCCAAATAATCTACCAATATCAGCCGCAACATTTCTTGGAGCGGCATTTCTACCTAGATCAGTTAAAGTTGTCATTATTCCATTTTCAGAACAAGTGATTGTTACTGAAGTTGGGTTGATTGCTGTGTTAGATAAATCAGATGCTTCCGATACAGCCGCAGCCGAAACCGCAGAGTAAATTGGAACTTCAACTGACTTTCCGCCACCTGTTACTGCATAGTTTCGCACTAGCGGTCGCATAATTGATTGCTCACTAGCTACGAATAATGCTTCTGCTACGATCTCAGTATATAATTCCGAGAGTGTAGAACTTGTGCTTTCGTTTGCCATTGTATTTGTCCTCTATTATTTATTTGTTAAATTTATTTGAGTAGGTCTGGAATCTCTTTGTTTGCGATACTCTGCATACTTTTGACGATCTTCCGCCTTGCTCATGTCTAAGTCCTGAATGTTAAATGGTTTTACAGTTTTACCTTCGACACTACTCTGGCTTCCTGTTCCAGACAAAGACCCTTTTCGGAAATGTGGGTTAGCATCTAAAAACTCTTTTACTCGATCTTCAATAGTAAGTAGTTCACCTTTTGGGTTGTATCTTATGTT
>LULU01000064.1_pt1 | contig 14448 bp, 13 predicted proteins | sample 729521 | NCBI WGS metagenome assembly LULU01 (sample SAMN03860281, study PRJNA289734) | marine metagenome | biome: seawater column; feature: ocean; material: water; isolation source: Red Sea water column Station 108 - depth 50m | place: Saudi Arabia: Red Sea | collected 2011-10-15 | depth 50 m | reverse complement strand
GTTAAGGTTGGGATTAAGTTAAAAGCCTGAAACACGAACCCAAAGCTGTCTCGTCTAATTTTTGTTAATTGTTTATCATTTAAAGTAGATATATCATCTTCTTTTAGAAATATCTGACCAGATGTTGGTCTGTCTAATCCTGCTAAGCAATGAAGTAATGTTGACTTTCCAGAGCCAGATGGACCCATGATTGCTGTAAATTCGTTTTCTTTAAACTCGACATTAATTTTGTCTAATGCCGTGACACTTGTTTCTTTTTCACCATAAATTTTTGTTAAATCAATAGAGTGAATTATTTTATTCATGAATCCAATACTAGGTTATGAATGGATATATTGATATTTCGACATTTTCTGTTAACAAAAAATTTACAATTATAATTTTGAAATTTTAAAAAAAACATCTACATTAATAACAATGTATAAAGTAACAAACTGGAACTGGTGGACGCTACATATGTAGGTGCCTAGTTCTATGTTGTTTTCTAAAGCCGGGCACAGCCCGGTTTTTTTATTTTAGGAGGAACAATGAGCGAACAATATAAATTTTTATTATCAGAATCTGAGATGCCGACACAGTGGTACAACATCATTCCGGACTTACCAAATCCACTACCACCACCATTGAACCCGCAAACAATGGAGCCAATTGGTCCAGAGGATTTAGCTCCCTTGTTTCCAATGGGTTTGATTTTACAAGAAGTGTCTCAAGATTCTTTTATAGATATACCAAAGCCTGTTTTAGATTTATATAAGCTTTATAGACCTTCCCCTTTATTTAGAGCAGTTCGACTTGAAAAAGCTCTAGGTACAAAATCAAGAATATATTACAAATATGAAGGGGGTTCCCCTTCTGGCTCGCATAAGCCTAACACTGCAATCCCCCAAGCGTTTTATAACGCGGAAGAAGGTGTTACAAAAATGGTTACGGAAACAGGTGCTGGTCAGTGGGGTTCTGCTTTGGCTTTTGCATGCCAGGCTTTTGGAATTGAATTAGAAGTGTTTCAAGTAGCTGCGTCATATTTAGCAAAACCTTACAGAAAAACCATGATGGAGATATATGGCGCAAAAGTTTACTCAAGCCCCTCTGAAAGAACAGATATTGGTAAAAAGTTTCTTTCAGAAGACCCTGAAACTCCAGGAAGTCTTGGCATTGCTATTTCAGAAGCTATTGAAGTTGCTGCTAAAGATGAGAAAACAAGGTACGCTCTTGGAAGTGTTTTGAATCATGTCCTAATGCATCAAACCATTATTGGAGAAGAAGCACTAAAACAATTGGCACTGGCAGACGATTATCCAGATGTAATAGTTGGGTGTACTGGCGGTGGTTCAAACTTTGCGGGTCTTTTTACACCTTTTGCTAGAGAAAATATGCAAAATAACAAAGCTACTGTTATTAGAGCTGTTGAGCCACAGGCTTGTCCATCTTTGACTAAGGGAACGTATGCATATGATTTTGGGGATTCAGTAGGAATGGCCCCCGTAGTCAAAATGCATACCCTTGGTCATTCTTTTGTGCCTGATCCAATTCATGCTGGAGGTTTGAGATACCACGGAATGGCACCATTAGTCAGTGCAATGTATGAAGAAAAGTTAATCGAAGCAGAAGCAATAGGCCAAAAAGAATGTTTTGAGGCTGGTCAACTATTTGCTAAAACAGAAGGCATAATACCTGCTCCAGAAGCAACTCATGCAATTGCGTCAGCAATTAGGGCAGTGAAAGATGCCGACCAAAATTCTGAAAGTATTGCCGTATTGACAGCAATGTGTGGACATGGTCACTTTGATATGAAAGCTTATGAAAACTTTTTGAGTGGAGAGATGGTTGACTACGAATTTCCATCTGAAAAAGTTCAAGTAGCTTTGGAGTCAGTAAACAAATAGGTGAAAATGGATGATCAAATAAATTATGGTAATAAAGCTAAAAACCTAGAGTTTGTGGCAAACCATACGGATATAGAAATTCCATACTTTAGAGAGCTTTCTTTGAAAGATTTAGAAAATATTAACGAGATTCTTAATGATTTTTCAGAAGAAATAATGATAAGAAGCAATAGTTCTAATGAAGACTTAGAGAGCTCTTCTAATGCAGGTAAATATCTTTCCATCGGACCAATCAGCAAGAAAAGAATAAATGATATTAAAGAATCATGGAATCAAGTGTTAAATAGCTACGAAAAAGATGTGAATCAGACCGTGATTTTGCAAGATTATGTAAAAAATGCAAGAAGCGTATCTGTGCTTACATCTTTTAAGGTTGGGACAGACTCTCTTTACAGATCATTTTCAATTTATAATGGTCCAGAAACTGATGCTGTTACATCTGGAAAGTACAATCAGATTAAAAATTTTTATGTTCATAGATCAATAAACAAGTTACCAAAAAAATATGATGAATATTCTATATATCTAAATATTCTGACAAAATTAGAAGATTTATTTGGGAACAAACATTTAGACATTGAAATGGTTCTGAATAACAATTCTTCTCCACTGCTTTTGCAAGTACGGCCTCTGATGGAGAGAAAAGTTGATAAGGATTTGATCTTTACAGAGAAAAAAATAATTGAGCAGAATATAAAAAAATATGAGGCTTTAAAAGATACTACGGATGATCGTTTTGGCATAAATCACCTTTTTAGCAATATGTCGGACATGAATCCAGCCGAAATGATTGGAAAAAAACCTGACAATGTTGCATTTGGCTTATATAAATTTATGTTTACAGACTCAACATGGAATATACAGCGCGGTGAATTTGGTTATAGAAAATATAAACCGGCTAAATTAATGGAGCTTTTCAATAATGTACCCTACATAAATGTGAACCATAGTTTAAATAGTTTTTTAACTCGAAGCTTACAAGTCGATAGCTGCGAAAAAATAATACAGTATCAATTAGAAAAATTAAAAGAGAACCCACATTTACACGATTCAATTGAATTTAATATCTCTCGATCATCATATGTATTTGATTCTGAAGATGAGTTCGCAATTGAATATAGAAAAATTATTAGCCCAGAAGAGATTGAGAAATGGCATCAAGATTTAATTGATATTGATAGCTTTAACAAATCGACTCTAGAAAAAAACAATACAATTATGTTGAAAGCGTTCTCTTTGCTTGATGGAGATTTTGAATACTCTAAAAAAGAAAATATGAAATTTATTAGAGACAATATGGCATTGCCATTTACGCATCATTCAAGATTGGGGTTTGTGTACTTTGCTCAATTAAATAATCTTTTGAGAAAAGAAGTAATCACCGAAGCACATAAAAACTCGTTATTGTTGTCAGTAAAGTCGATAAGTACGAAAATGAAGACGGACGCTTATCAGGTCAAAATTGGAGAACAAAGTCTTAATAGCTTTTTAGATATTTATGGACACATTAGAGCCGGTAACTATAATTTATCTTCATCTAATTTAAGAAATAATTTAGAGTTCACTGAACTGTTGATTCAAAATAGTGAAATACATGATGAAAACATTTCATTGCAAAAAGCTATATTTTCAAATATTGATAAATATTTTAAATTTAACAATATTCCATACACAGCATCATCGTGGATTGAAATGTTTCAGACTGCTATTGCAACAAGAGAGAATTCAAAATTTTACTATACAAAAGGAATTGATGGTATTTTAAATGAAATAGAGGAGCAAAATATAAGCGACGAAGAACTTTTTCAAAGACTAAATATTGAATTTAACCAAGAAAATGCAATTAATTTAGATCTTAAAAACACATTAATGCCTGACTTAATCTCGTCATCCGATGATTTTTATTTATATGAGGAAATGAGCAAAGAAGGAAATTACATTGGACAAGGAACAGTTTCTGGAGAAATTTTGCTACTTGACCATCATTCAAACCAACCTTACGACCTTGATAATAAGATAGTAGTTATCCCAGCAGCAGACCCAGGATGGGATTGGATTTTTAATTATAAAATCAAATCATTGATTACCCAGTATGGAGGTCCCAACTCTCACATGGCAATAAGGTGTGCTGAACATAGAATTCCAGCAATTCTTGGTATTGGTGAAAATAATTTTTCAATAATATCTACATCACAAAGCTTATCAATAGATTTTTCAAATGAAAGTTTTGCAATTGTTTAGATATTTAAAATATATTTGTTGTTCTGGAATCAATCCAAAAGAAGAGTGGTTATTTCCTTCCACTCTGACACTACAGGACCTGTTTTGTAAACGGTAATAGTGTCAAAAGTGAGTGTTATAGGGATGAGTTCATTAAGCTCCCCTAGATCGAAAGATTTAGGTAACTCATCCCCATAACACAGTGACATATGAGGTACCCAAAGACTTGGCCAACCTTCTATTTTTGAAACAGCATTAAAAAAGTATGAGTTGTCTGATGATTCTAGATACAGTTTTTGAAAGTACGTGTCCCCAGTAGAGACTTTGTCAAAAATGACTGTAGATTTTTTAACTAATAATTTATTTAAGATTTTTAATGCTGTTTCTTCCGAATCAATATGAGATACAAGAGTCACGTGTGGAAAAAAAGAATCTTTATCCTCTTCTTTCGCATATCTTTTAATAAGTTCATAAACTTTTTCATTGTGTATAGAGTTTTGAAGCCAAATTGAATAGGTTTCTTTATACATATTGTTATTTTATTAAGAAACAGTAACTGTAGCTAGCGATCCTTTTTTTCTGATTTTTTTTGATAGAAAAGCAAATACAAATATTGTTGTTGCGACTAAGGACATAGAAGGTCCTGAAGGAAGATTTAGGAAGTAGGAAAGATACAAGCCTGTTATTGAAGATATTGTTCCGAAAAGAACACTAACTCCTATAGACACTGTAAATGTTTCTGTTACAAGCTTTGCAGCAGCAGCTGGAATTATAAGCATACTCAAAACCAAAATAATACCTACTGTTTGTAAAGATCCAACAATTGCAATTGATAAAAGAATTAAAAAAAGATAGTTTAAAAAAGTAGTGTTTAGCCCTTTAACTTCGGCTCCAATTGGGTCAAAAGAGTAAAACAATAACTGCTTGAAATAAATCACTGTTACCAAAATGACCAATATCAGTAAGCTAACAACAATGTAAACATCAGAAATGTTCACTGCAAGTATTTGACCAAACAGTAAGTCTTCCAGGTTAATTGTGACATTTAGAAGTGAAATCAACACGAACCCCAATGCAAAGAAAGAAGAAAATATTATCCCAATAGCTGTATCTTCACCAACATTTGTGTTCTTAATTATTAAACCAAGAAAGATTGCAATTAAAATTGCCGCTGGAACTCCTAATTCAGAAATACTGAAACCCAAAAAAACTCCTACAGCAATAATAGGGAGTGTGGCGTGAGCCATCGCATCAGCCATAAACCCCATATTTCTATTAATAGTAAACGGACCGAGTAATGACAGCATAGCTCCTGATGCAAAGGCTGTTATCAGTGAACGTATCATAAAGTCGTATCTAAAAGGGTCAAGCAAAATTTCAATCATTACCAGATCCTTCATTATTAAAGTGTGCCTTGTTATTGAGTAAGCTATTGTGTGACCCATACATTTCTTCTATAACTTCTGCGGTTAAAACTTCTGCTGGGTCTCCATAAGCACAACAATGTTTATTTAAACAAAGCACTTCATCAAATTTTTCTTCTAAATTATTCACATCATGAGTTGCAATTAATATTGTTTTTCCATCTAAATTTATATTGTCAATTAGTTGCATTATGTCTTCTTGAGCTCCTATATCGACAGCACTAAAAGCTTCGTCCAATAATAGTATTTCAGAATCTTGCGCAAGAGCCCGCGCAATTAAAACCCTTTGAAGCTGGCCGCCAGACAGGTTTTTTATACTTTTATTAATTTTTTCTAATAATCCAACATCCTCTAATGCTTTTTTAATTTTTTCATTAACTTTATTCCTGGAAAATAAAGCAAAAGAGTTTCTGGTAGTTAAACCCATTTCTACTACTTGCTTTACAGATAAAGGAAAATTCCAATTTATAAGATCTTTCTGGGGTACGTAGCTTACTTTACCTTTTACTTCACTAGGGCTCTTTCCTTCGATAGTTAATGACCCTTCTGTTAATGGTATTAAGCCAGCTAGAACATTAAATAAGGTTGACTTTCCACCGCCATTTGGTCCAACGACCGCTACCTTTTTTCCTTTATTTATAGAAAAGTTAACGCTTTCTAAGGCCGGTATATTTCCAAAATGCACACAGCACCCATCTGAAATTATCAGAGGGGTGCTTGCACTATTTACTTCTTTAGTATCCATCGTGATACCTTTCTTATTAAAAGTATCGAAAGTTATCTACAACTAACTTAGTCTGTGTTTCTTAAGTTCTCTACAATTAATTCAACAGCACTAATTAAGAAGTCTGGGTATGATTGGCCTTCCTTTAAGGTCTCAACCCATAAGCCTTCTACAGCTTTAATTCCAGTTTCTGAAACAATTGTTTCTGCATATACTGATGGGGCTTCAGATTCAATAAATATAACTTTTACATTGTTATCTTCAATGACATCTATAACATCCACTAGCTGTGAGGGTGATATTTCATTTGCTGAATCAAGACTAGGAATAATTGTAGAAAGTACCTCTAATCCAAATTTAGCCTCTAAATATCCCAACGATTCGTGAGTTGTTATAAGCTTCCTATTTTGAGACGGAACTGTTGATATTAAATCAGATACCTGACCTGTTAAGCCTTTCAACTCATCTGCATAAGCGCTTCCTGCTTCTTTGTAGCTTGAAGCATTGCTTGGGTCAAATTCTACTAATTTTGCCTCTATATATTCGGCTGCATATACAACTCTATTTGGGTCAAACCAGAAGTGTGGATCGTATGCTCCATGGCCATGTCCTTCATGTCCATCGTGGTCATCGTGGCCTTCTTCATCGTCATCATGGCCTTCTTCATCGTCATCATGGCCTTCTTCATCGTCATCATGGCCTTCTTCATCGTGATCTCCATGATCGTCATGTCCACCTTCTTTAAATTCAATTGGATAAACGTTTTCACCAACTTCAGCTAGTACGTCTGTACTACACGCTGAGCTTTCAAGCAATTTAACAACTGCTGCTGGTTCATACTTCAACCCTGTATAAAATACTAAATCTGCATCCGCAATGGTTCCAGCATCTTGAGGAGCTGGCTCATATGTGTGTGGATCTGCCTCAGCTGGCATAATGACAGTTAAGTTTATACTGTCTCCACCAACTTGGTTTACAAATTCACCAATCATTGGTGTTGTTGCTACAACATTAATTTTTCTGTCTTCTATTGCAGGACAACCTGCTTCATCTGAGCTGCCGCCAGAACAAGCAACAAGCACTATTGAAAGTGCGATCACTCCAAATTTAAATAACTTATTGTTTTTCAATTAAGTCTCCTTCTAATTACAATAAATGAGAATAAGTCCCATTTATTATATTGTCAAGCATAAATGAGAATTTATCTCATTTTTTGAAAATTAGAAAGTATACTTAAAAACATGTCCGAGAGCTCAAGAAAAATATTATCAGAACATAGTGTCTCTATTACCAACCCAAGACTTCTTGTCCTTGAGGCCCTTTTAGAATTTGGTAATCCTATTACTATTGATGAACTTCAATTGAAGCTTGGAGGCAGTGTTGCAAAGTCAACTTTATATAGGGTGTTGAATGATCTTAAAAAAATTAATATCTTAAACGAATTTACTTCACCTGATAATTCAACTGTTGTTGAACTTATCCTTGAAGACCACTCCCGCCATCATCATCTTTTTTGTAGTGATTGTGGAGAAGTTATTGATGTTGAACTTAGCGACGAATTTGAGTTAATTCTTGCAAAAGAAATAGAAAAAGTTCAAAAGAAATTTAACTTCGAAATCAAAGATCATAGAGTTGAGATGTTTGGTTTGTGTACTGATGAATGTTCAAACTGTAATTAGATTTTAAAAAATTAAAGCTATCAAATTAGCATTTAACAAAAGTGACTGTACAGCATCAAGCGTGTGGAGTTGTTCTGCTGAGGTTCTTATTGGAATTGTCATATGGTCACCATCAATAGTATTTTGAACTGCTAACGCAGCTTCTACTATATCATTTTGAGTTAGGTTACATAAAACACACATAAATTACCCTGCTTATAGCTAATTTAATTTTACAATAAATCGTGAAATTAGAAAGACTTATAAATGAATAACCTGCCTCAACTGTATCACGGAATAATAAATGTAGGTGATTTACCAATACCTTTTGATATGGTACTTAATGCAGCAGTTTTAACTATTGTTCTTACTTTTGTATTTTTAAAGGTTTCATGGAAAGAATCGATTTTAACCTCTAAAGAAACTCTTTTTTCAACCAAACAATCAACAAGTGGAAAGTTATTTGGATTATTGATTTTAACACTACTAACTGTGCCGGGTTTAATAAATAATGAAACTGCGACAGTCTCAATAACTCCACTAATTTTATGGGTTTTTTTGTGGATTGGGGTGCCGGTTCTAGGACTTCTTTTTGGAGATCTATATGCAAAATTTAATCCACTTTCTATTTTAGTAAATAGAGATGGTGAGCCTAAAAGTGTTTACCTTGCCGCATTCTTGTTTATTTGTTTAACCTGGTTTGAGCTTGTTTGGAGCAAACCAGGTAATCCAAGACACATAGGTATCGTTTTCTTAATTTTGTTTGTAACAGTTTCAGCAACACAAAGGTATTACAAAAAAACTATTATTGAAGTCGATCCTCTACTTCTTTTACACCATCTTTATAGCAAAATGAGAGTAACTAATAAATCCCCTGTTTTTAAAACTCTCTTAAACAACTTATCAAACCTTGCACAATTAAAAGGTTTGGAGTACTTCATACTTCTTATGATCGGTACTGTTACTTATGATGGATTGAGGGAGACAACTTTTTGGTTTAATATTTTTGGATCAAGAACTTACGAAACATTTTTCTCAACTATTGCGTTTCTCTCAATGAATTTAATTGTGATAGTTTTTTACAGATTTGCTTGTTATTTCGCTATAAGAGTAAGTGGAGAAGATATTGAGTTAAATGAAATATCACTCAAGTTTGGACACACAATGCTTCCAATTGCCTTTGCATATCATGTCACTCATTACCTAGGACTGCTTTTATTTGAATCACAAACAGTCCTGTATCGGCTTAATGATCCGTTTGGTTTTGGGTGGAATCTTTTTAATATACAAAATGCTACTGTTGACTACTTTTTAGAACCTGTTGTGCTTTGGACGATTATGGTAATTGTGACACTTGCTGGGCATATGATAAGTGTTGTATTAGCTCATGATTTAGCGGTAAAAATCTTTGGACACCAGCAAAGTGATAAAACTCAATATATTTTCTTATTTATAACTGTTGCATTAACACTTCAGGCTTTGTTTGTATTAAGTGTTCCCTAAAATATACAGGCAACGTATATTTTACAAGACTAACATCGTCTTTGATGATAAAAAATAGTAACAAATTAATCTTATTAATTTTGTTTTTTTTAATTGTTTCCGCCTGTTCAAGCAATGATTCCTCTGGTCCTGAATTGATAGAGATATCCTCTGATGAGGAAGGTGAAGAAGAAAATGATAATGAGGAAGGTGAAGAAGAAAATGATAATGAGGAAGGTGAAGAAGAAAATGATAATGAGGAAGCTTTAAATTTTATACCTCCAGAATTACCTGATTTACCAGATCCAGCTTTAAGTTCTTCTAGGTGGAATCAAGTAAATGGGCCTTTTGGTGGAACAATTACAAGTATTTTTAAAAGTTCCGATGGGTACTGGGTGACTACAACAGACAATTCCGGACTTTCAGATAGCAATCTTTATCTAGTAGATAATAAAGAATTTACATGGGAGTTGAAAAAAACTATAAGTGGAAACATGGGTGGGGTTGTTGTTGATGTATCAAATTCCAATCAAATAGCGTTTTATACCGAAGCAACAAGTAATTCAGATTCGGGTGTTTTTATTTCTAAAGACGGTGGAGAAACTTGGGATGAAACAGAAGTAGGTGGTGGACAATATTCAGCAATAGCTATAGGTACACAAAACACTTCTACTTTGTATGTAGCAGGAAGAATTTTTCCAAATGGAGAAGACTGTGAAGATGAAGAAGGTGAAGACGACTGTACTCCTGAAAAAAATTCTGCAATATTTATTTCTAATGATTTTGGAACCTCCTGGATAAAGTCGTCATCTATTCCAAAAGGAATTTTTGAAGAAATTGAATTAGAAGAAGGAAGAGAATTAGAAGAAGAAGACATTGATAAAGTGACAGTTCTCTATGTAAGTCCATCTGATGATGACCACATATTCGTTGGTACAAGTAATTTACTATTAAAAAGTACTGACCGAGGAGAGACTTGGAGGTCTTTAAGTGACACTTTCCATAGATCAGATATTAAAGGTTTAGCAATTCACCCAAACAATCCAGACATAATTTATGCAAGAATTGGCATTTATACATTTTCAGATTGTTCAGATGTAGATAATGATGATCCTGATTATGAAGAAAGTGTATCCAAGTACTGTCCAGGTGTTTATAAAAGTACTGATGGAGGTGAAAACTGGAAATTACTTGAAGAAGCTACCGGAGACCCTTCAGAAGGTGGTGTGTATATAAATGAATATAATGATTCAGAAATTTACTCGGTATTCTCAAGAGAAACATTTGTGAGTAAGGATGCTGGCTTATCATCTGATGAATTTCTAAATACAAAAGAACACCCTATTATTCCCGATGTTGGTGTAGAAATAATAACGTTTGGTGAAAGCGAATCTGAGGTATTTATGGCAGGTCTTCAAGGTGTTTATAGAACTTATGACAATGGTCAAACCTGGATTGAAACAAATACAGGTTTTGTAGGATCTGAAGTTGTAGATATTGTCACTGCTCTAGATGGAACTATGTACGCAACAACTTATAATCTAGGAATTTTTAAGAGTATAGATGGCGGTAAAAACTGGGGTTTTGCTTCATTTGGTATTAAAAGTTGGTATGGTATGCAGCTAGCAACTCACCCAGAAGATGCTGACACCGTATTTACAACAACTAGTGGAGGGGTTTATAAATCAACAAATGCTGGGGAATCTTGGAGAGTTATTGGAGGTTCAGATCTTTGTGATGATGAAGAAGCAGGTGGAAATTGTCACTATCACGGAATCATTATTGAGAAAGAAGCTCCTTTCAAAGTTCTTGTAGGTAGCGGTGGAGATCAGTATTCAAAAGAAGATGTGGGGTTAACTGGTTCAGAGGATAACGGAGAGTCCTGGAGAAAATCTGATGATGGTTTTGTAAGAGACGTTCATGTAAGTAAATTAATAATTGACCCAAACAACAATAATGTCTTTTATGCAACTACTCAGGGGGCTACGGAGTATACAGATAAGGTTGGTGACGGAGCAGGAGTGTTCAAAAGTAATGATCGTGGTAATAGCTGGACTCAAATTAACAATGGGCTCGATAGCCTCGAAACCAATATATTAACTGTAGATCCTAATGATTCTGAGACACTCTATCTTGGAACAGATGACGACGGAGTTTACAAAAGTACAGATGGCGGAGAAAGTTGGAAAAAATTAACTGTCTCATCTCTTTCAAAATCTTTTGGTGTAGGAGATATTATTGTTGATCCGCAAAATAGTAACAATATCTATATAGGGACTGTAGATTATTTTAGACTCTCAGAAAGTAGAGGCGTCTTAGGAGATTTTGGAGTTTACAAAAGTACCGATGGTGGAGCAACATGGGAAGAGTTTAATGTAGGCTTAAATCACCTTGGTGTTTTCTCTCTTGAATTATCAGAAGAGAATAGAATCTTATATGCTGGAACAAGAGCTGGTGGTGTTTACTGGATTAGTTTAGACAATTAGGTTCTTGGAATTTTTTGACCATCTTTATTAGTAAATTGCCCCGTCACAACAAGTAATAAATCAACCAAGAACCAGACTCCTAATCCCCCAAGGGTAATTAGCATAAGAACTCCTGTGCCTATTTTTCCAACATAAAATCTATGGACACCTAAAACACCGACAAAAAATGTTAGTAAAAATAAAGCTAGCCAATCTATTGAGTTTGTTTTTGTGGAAGAATCTAATAACTTCTCTTTTTGTGAATCAAACTCTTCTTGGGTAATAACCCTATCTCTAAGCAGGTCATTTAACTTTTTTATTTCGTCAGCTGTACTCATATGCTTATTTTAACTTATTTTCTATGCTGGCAACTCTCTCTGCAATTGGAGGATGGGAATAGTAGTAAGAACTATATAAAGGGTCTGGAGTTAGATTAGAAGCATTGTCTTTACTCAGCTTTAACAAACCTGAGATCATATACTCTCCATCAGTAAATTGGAATGAAAAATCATCGGCTTCAAATTCTCTTTTTCTAGATAGTGCTGAAGTGAAAGGTTTAGTAAAAAATGTATATGAACCAGCAACTAAATAAAATAGTAAAAACTTAGAATATACAGTCAAAGATTCCAGTCCGTGATCAAGAAAGAAGTTATCACTTTTAAGTACTTCGCTTAGTATATAGAAACCAATAAAACCAAATACCAAGGAACTAATAAGAGTCTTTCTTATGTGTCCTAATTTATAGTGTCCTAATTCATGACCAAGAATTGCTTCCATTTCATCTGGAGTAATTGTTTTTAACAGCGTATCAAAAAATACAATTCTTTTATTTTTTCCAAATCCAGTGAAAAAAGCATTGCCGTGAGTGCTACGTAAGCTTGCATTCATTACGAATAAACCTTTTGATTTAAAATCAACTTTTTTTAATAATTTTTCTATTGGCTTTTTAAACTCTTCATTATCTAGTGGTTCAAATTTATTGAACAGCGGCATTATTAATACTGGATAGAGAAAGAATATAATCGCCTGGAGAGTAAAGACAGCTCCAAATGCGTATATCCACCAGTTGTCACCTAAATTTACGACTATATAGATTACAGTTGCGTAAATAATTGATGAGATAGTTGCAGAAATTAACAAACTTTTAAACATGTCTGTCACAAACGTTTTTGTTGTTGTTTTGTTGAAGCCGTGTTTTTCCTCTATAACAAATGTTGAATATATAGATATTGGAATTGAAATTACCTGCTCAACTATCAACAGTAAGAGTCCTAATAAAACTGCTCCGAGAACGTCTGAAGAAGTTGTAGAGACAACTATTTCAGCTAGAAAATTAAATAATCCTCCCAAAGTAAAAATTATCAATACTATAGCCCCAAAGAGAGCTGTAAAGATTTGAAATCTGATTCGATCAATATTGTAGACTATTGATTTCTTATATTCTTCCTCAGTAACTACACCAACAAACCTTTCAGGAATAGCGTTTTTATTTAATTCAATAGATTTAAGGTTTCTTAGCTTTAAATATGTTTCTAACAAAAACTTGACTGCTATTAAAGATATGAAGACAACGGTAAAGTTAGTGGAGGCTAAAAATTCTTGCATGTTCGGAACTATTGTACCTTTGGGTTTTTTATATGTAACTTCTGATTGGAAAATGACTTAAATATTACGACAACAGCCGCTAAGACAAAAGCTACTTTTAAAACAAATATGCTGACTGCTGCAGTCAAGTAAAGAAGTAGCAATGAAATAATCATTCCGGGAATTCTTCTAATTTTTACTTCAACTGTTTTCACTGCTTTTACCCTCTCCGTCAACTTCAATGAAATCATCAGTATTTATATCTACTACTTTTTTACCTAAAACTCTTATAGAAACATTTTTTGATTTTGAATTAGGTTCAGCAGATTCAGTTTGTATGTCTACAAATGACTTACCCATTACCCTGATTGAAGCATTACCATCTTTATCTTTTTTATTTTCATTTAAATCGATCTCGATTAAACCACCGGCTATAGAAATTTTAGGTTTTCTTGGTCTACCAGAGTTTTCATTTTTTTGAATTGATCTGAAGTCTTCTTCAGATTCATCCCAGTCCCAGACTGGTGTACCGCTAATAACTTGAAACGGTTCTGGTAACCTATCTCTATTTTTCCAAACTTTTAATGTGTCGTAAGAAACATCTAGTAGTTCAGATAATTCTTTTAATCCAACTAAATTCAATGTTTTTCCTTTATGTAATACTTAGTAACATATTATCTTAAACTAATTTTAATGCAACTATGTGTAACATTTAAATTTATTGACCGAAGCGGCGTTCTCTTTGTGAGTATTCTCTCAAGCAACGGAGAAAGTCGATTTTTCTAAATTCAGGCCAGTAAACATCTTGAAAAATTACCTCAGAGTAAGCACTTTGCCATAACAAAAACCCTGACAACCTTGACTCTCCACTTGTTCTAATAATTAAATCAATATCTGGAGTTTCCGGGGAATATAGATGTTTTCGTAATTGCTCATCAGTTACATTCTCAAGTAATTCGTCAAAATCATTGTGATCGTTTCTGTTTTGGTCAATCAATCCCTTAATGG
>LULU01000139.1_pt1 | contig 14665 bp, 17 predicted proteins | sample 729521 | NCBI WGS metagenome assembly LULU01 (sample SAMN03860281, study PRJNA289734) | marine metagenome | biome: seawater column; feature: ocean; material: water; isolation source: Red Sea water column Station 108 - depth 50m | place: Saudi Arabia: Red Sea | collected 2011-10-15 | depth 50 m | reverse complement strand
GCAAAGTATAAATGCAGCTCCTTTTTCAATGAATAATCGTTCGGATAATCCAAAAAAGGGAATGGAGCTTAGTTATGATGAAATCTTTCGGTTGTTAGAAAAAATAAATTTTAAAAAAAATAATTTTGTTTTTAAAGGCTCAACAAAATATGTAGGTTTTGAAAAAAAACCAATTAATTCGCCTGCAGCGGATAATATCATTGAAAGTGCTTTAAAATGTTCTGAGGAAGATCCTCTATACGTATTAGCTATCGGCGCTATTTCAAATGTCGCGTCTGCAATATTAAAAGAGCCAGAAATTATAAAAAAACTTGTTGTAGTTTGGTTGGGAGGTAACGCGCTTTATTGGCCACAAAATTTGGAATTTAATTTGAAGCAAGATATTGGAGGTGCTCAAGTTTTATTTGATAGCGGTGTTTCTCTCGTTATGGTTCCTTGTAAAGGAGTAACTTCACATCTTATTTCAACAGTTCCAGAAATAGAAAAATACATCGAACCTCATGGTGAAATCGGTAAATTTCTAGCAATGCGATTTAAAGAGTACAATAGTATCCATAAAGGTTGGTCAAAAGAAATTTGGGATATGGCAGCTGTTGGTTATGTCTTAAACGAAGACTGGGCACCAACTAACACAATTCCATCTCCAATTCTTTTAGATGATATGAAATGGGCTTCAGATAAAAATAGGCACCCAATTAAAATTGTCTATGAAATAAAAAGAGATCCTATTCTTAAAGATTTCATTCAAAAATTAGAAAATTTCAATAATAAATAATTATAATAAATGGTCTCGTGGTGAAATGGATATCACACGTGTCTTCGGAACATGGATTTGGGGTTCGAGTCCCTACGAGACCGCCAATTAAATATTTATTTTTTCTGAATACTTTGAAATTATTAACTCAGCAATTTGAACAGCATTAAGCGCTGCTCCTTTGCGCAAATTATCCGAGACCACCCATAAATTCAAACCATTGTCTATTGATTGATCATTTCTAATTCTACTAATATAAACTTTATCCTCTCCTGCAATTTCAACAGGAGTCACATAACCTTCATCTTTTCGATGATCAATTACTGAAATACCTTCAGAGTTAGATAATATTTCGTTAGCTTCTTTTTCATCTAATGGTGAGTCAAACTCTATATTTACAGCTTCTGAATGGCCAATAAATACAGCTGTTCTAACACAAGTTGCTGAAACATTAATTCCCTCGTCTAGAATTTTTTTTGTTTCATCAATCATTTTTTGCTCTTCTTCTGTATTGCCATTTTCTAAAAAAGCTCCAATGTGTGGAATGGCATTAAAAGCAATTTGTTTTGTAAACTTTTCTTTTTTTAATTCTTGATTTGCATAAACATTTTGAGTCTGATTAAATAATTCATCCATACCTGTTTTACCTGCTCCAGAAACAGCTTGATATGTTGATACAACAACTCTGTTTATAATTGCTTTTTCATGAAGTGGTTTTAATGCAACAACCATTTGTATAGTTGAACAGTTAGGATTTGAAATAATATTAGTTCTGTTTTCATCATCAAAAAATTCATCAAGTGCATTAGCGTTTACTTCAGGAACAATTAAAGGAATATTTTGTTGCATTCGAAAATGAGAGGTATTGTCTATAACAATACATCCTTTTTTAGCTGCTTTTGGTGCATATTCTGCAGAAATTTTACCACCAGGTGAAAATAAACCAATGTGAGCTTTTGAAAAATCAAATTCTGATAAGTCTTCTACAACAATTTCTTTATCTTTAAACTCTACTTTTTTGCCTTTTGATTTTGATGATGCAAGTAAATATAAATTGTCTATTGGAAAATCCCTTTGCTCTAATATTTGAACTATTTCTGTTCCTACCGCACCTGTTGCTCCTGCTACTGCTATGTTGTATTTTTGAGTCATTTAATTTCCAGATAGAATTTTTAATTCTTCAATAACAGCATTGCCCATTTCTTGAGTTGAGATAATTTTTTCTGCTCCATCTTTTATATCAGCTGTTCTTAAACCTTTTAGTAATACATTCTGTACAGCTTTCTCAATCATTTGACTATCTTCTTGCATATCAAAACTATATTTCAACATCATAGCAAAGCTCATGATCATTGCTAAAGGATTTGCTTTAGATTGACCAGCTATATCTGGTGCACTACCATGAACGGGCTCATACATTGCTGCTCTAGTTCCATTTTCTTTAACTGGTCCAAGAGCTGCTGAAGGAAGCATTCCTAAAGATCCTGTTAGCATAGCTGCAGTATCACTTAAAAGATCACCAAATAAGTTATCTGTAAGTATGACATCAAATTGTTTTGGATAACGAACTAACTGCATTGCACAATTATCTGCAAGCATGTGTTCTAAATTAACATCAGAATATTCCTTTTTATGTAAATCTGTTACGGTTTGTTTCCAAAATAAACCTGTTTCCATTACATTTGATTTTTCTACTGATGTAACTTTATTATTACGCAACTTTGCTAAATCAAATGCCACTCGTGAAACTCTATTAACTTCTGATGTGGTATACAGTTGAGTATCAACTGCCTTACTTTCAGTCTCACTAATTTTTGATATACCTCTTGGTTGTCCAAAATATACACCGCTTGTTAATTCTCTAATTATCAAAATATCTAATCCTTTAACAAGATCAGATTTTAAAGATGATGAATCTGAAAGAGCATCTAAAACAACCGCTGGTCTTAGATTAGCAAAGAGATCAAGGTCTTTTCTTAATCTTAATAAGGCTGCTTCAGGTCTTTTATCTCTTTCTACGTTATCCCATTTAGCGCCTCCTACCGCACCAAATAATACTGCATCACAATCCATAGCTACTTGCATTGTTTCATCACTTATAGAATTACCTTCTTTATCGTATGCCGTACCACCAACTAATCTTTCAGAAATATCAAAAGATAAAGATTTAGTTTTTTCCATCCAATCAATGATTTTTAATACCTCAGCCATAACTTCATTGCCAATTCCATCACCAGGTAAAATTAAAATTTTTTTATTACTCATTTTTGACTACACTATCCAAGGTTGGATACTGTGTATTTTTTCTTCGTGAACATCAATTTTTTTATTTTTTTGGAGCGTCAAACCAATATCATCCAAACCCTCTAGCAAACATTTTTTTCGAAATGCATCAATTTCAAATTCTATTGTTTTATCATTTTGATAAGTGATTTTTTGATTTTCTAAATCAACTGAAACATCATTTTTATTTTCTGCTTCGTTCATTAATATATCTACCTTTTGTTGATCTAACTTAATTGGCAGTATTCCATTTTTAAAACAATTATTATAGAAAATATCTGCGAAGCTTGGTGCAATTATTGACTTAAAACCAAAATCTAAAAGTGACCATGGTGCATGCTCTCTACTTGATCCACAACCAAAATTTGCCCCAGCAATTAAAATTTTTGAAGTTTTATAAGGGTCCCAGTTAAGAACAAAATCATTCTTTATGTTACCTTGAATATCGTATCTTAATTCATGAAATAAGTTTTTTCCTAAACCAGATCTCTTTATTGTTTTCAAAAATTGTTTTGGAATAATCATATCGGTATCGACATTAATCATTGGTAGTGGTGCAGGGATACCAATTATTGTTTTAAATGATTCCATTTATAAATCCTCTGCTGTTGCAAAAGAACCTTTGATTGCAGAGGCAGCAGCTATTGCAGGACTAACAAGATGTGTTCTACCTTCTCTACCTTGTCTACCTTCAAAATTTCTATTTGATGTTGATGCACATCTTTCTTGCGGTTTTAATTGATCTGGATTCATAGCTAAACACATGGAGCAACCTGGCTCTCTCCAATCAAATCCTGCTTCAATAAAAATTTTATCTAAACCTTCTTCTTCAGCTTGTTTTTTAACTAGACCTGAACCAGGAACGATCATTGAGTCTACAGAAACTTTTTTGCCCTCTACAACTTTGGCAACTTCTCTTAAATCCTCAATTCTTCCATTAGTGCAAGAGCCAATAAATACTTTATCAATTTTAATTTTTTGTATTTCTTGTTTGGGTTCTAAACCCATATATTCAAGAGAACGTTCCATAGCCTTCTTTCTATTTGGATTACTCTCTTCTTGAGGATTTGGTACTATACCATTTATAGCAACAACGTCTTGTGGGCTTGTGCCCCAAGTAATTTGTGGTGAAATATCTTCAGCATTAATTAAAATTTCTTCATCATATTTTGCACCCTCATCGGAAGGAAGAGATTTCCAAAATTCTACCGCTTTATCCCAATTATCTCCTGATGGAGCGTACGGTCTACCTTTAATATATTCAAAAGTTTTTTCGTCAGGAGCGATTAAACCAGCTCTAGCACCTGCTTCAATACTCATATTGCAGATTGTCATTCTTCCTTCCATAGAAAGAGAGGAAATTGCATTACCAGCATATTCAATAACATAACCAGTTCCACCAGCCGTTCCTATTTTTCCTATTATATGAAGAATAATATCTTTTGCTGTAACACCTAAGTTTAATTTACCTTCAACAGAAATTCGCATATTCTTTGCAGGTTTTTGAATTAAGGTCTGAGTAGCTAATACATGCTCAACTTCACTTGTGCCGATACCAAAAGCTAAGGCACCAAATGCTCCGTGTGTTGCTGTATGACTATCACCACAAACTATTGTCATACCTGGCTGAGTAATGCCTTGTTCTGGTCCAACTATATGAACTATACCTTGTCTGCTATCTAATAATGGAAAAAGTGTAACATCAAAATCTTTGCAATTTTTTTCTAGTGTTTCAACCTGAATTCTACTTTCTTTATTTTCTATACCTTTAGATCTATCTGAGGTTGGAACATTGTGATCAGCTACAGCAAAAGTACTTTCGGGTCTTCTAACTTTACGATTATTATTTCTTAAACCTTCAAATGCTTGAGGGCTTGTAACTTCATGAACAAGGTGTCTATCAATATATATAAGACAAGTTCCATCTTCTTGTCTATCAACAAGATGATGTTCCCAAATTTTATCAAAAAGAGTTTTAGGATTATTTATTGTCATCCGATTTATTTTCGGCTGCTTTTTCCTCTTCTTTACTAGATTCCTCTGCAGCTTCTGCTTTAGATTCTTCTGCTGGTTTGGCTTCTGCTTCTTCTGCTTTTGTCTCTGCTTGTTTTGCTTCTACCTCTTCAGCTTTTGGTTCCTCTGCAGCATTTGTATCTGTATCTGCAGTTTTTGTTTCTTCTACCGGAGGAGCTTCCTCTATATATTCATATTGATCAGCTTCATCGCCCCTATCTTTATCTGCGATCCTTGCTTTCTTTCCAGATAATTCTCTTAGATAATATAGCTTAGCTCTTCTTACATCGCCTTTTCTAACAACTTCAATTTTTTCTACTAATGGACTGAATAAAGGGAATACTCTTTCAACACCCTCTCCATGAGATATTTTTCTCACAGTAAAGTTAGAGTTTACTGAATTATTTTTTCTTGCAATACAAATACCTTCAAATGCTTGAAGTCTCGACTTACTTCCCTCTGTAATTCTTACAGTAACTTTTAGAGTATCACCTGGACGAAAAGCAGGAACTCTTTTTTTTGAAGTTAACTTTTCAATTTGTTGTTTTTCAAATGTCTCTAATAAATTACTCATTTTATATTTCCTTTTTATAAAGATCTGGTCTTAATTCTTTAGTTTTTTCAACCGATTTTTCTTTTCTCCATTTATCAATTTTTTCATGATGACCTGATGTTAAAACATCTGGAACTTCATGTTTATTTCCCTGAATATCTTCCCAGGTTTGTGGTCTGGTATAATGAGGATATTCAAGCAGATTATTAGAAAAAGATTCTTCTAATAAACTTTGTGGCTGCCCTAATACTCCAGGAATGAGACGAATACAACCTTCAACTAACACCTGGGCAGCAATCTCACCACCAGAAAGGACGTAATCACCGATACTTATTTCCTGAAAATCAAGAATTTCTATAGCTCTTTGGTCAACCCCTTCAAATCTACCGCATAAAATAAGCATTTCATCATGTTTTGATAGATTATTAAGTTTGGCTTGAGATAATTTCTGACCTGATGGTGTTAGAAAAATTTTGCAGTAATTATCGGTTTTGAAAGTGATTGAATTTAATGCTTTTTCTATCACATCTGGACGAATAACCATTCCAGGGCCTCCCCCAAAAGGTTCATCATCAACACTTCCTCTTTTGTCAATTCCAAAATTATGTAGATTGACTATCTCGAGAGAAAATTTTTTATTGTTTAATGCATTTCCGATTACAGAATATCCTAGTGAACCAGGGAACATCTCAGGATAACAAGTTAAAATTACTACTCTCATTTTAATCAAGAATACCAGGTATTGGATCAGCTATAATTTCTTTTTTATTAATATTAACTGATAAAATATTTGTTTTATCAAAAGGTATAAGAATAAGTTTGGTATTATATTTGACTTCTAATAAATCACCTGCCCCAAAATTTTGAACACTTAAAACTTTTCCAATACTAGTATTGTCTTTCAAGAAAATCATGCATTCGATTAGATCGTTTATGTAAAACTCATTATCTTTTGTTTTTGGAAAAAATTTCTTATTTGAAAAAATTTTTTGACCTTTAAGCTCTAAAACATCTTCTCTAGAAAAGTATTTTTCAACTTGAACAACACACTTATTATTTTTGAATAAAATATTTTTAAAATTCCAAGCAACTGAACCATCAAAATTATAATAGTTTTTTAAATTTTTAAAAACTTCAAACGAGGTAGTCATCATATTAACTTTTATTTCACCTTTTAATCCTAAAGGAGATCCAAACTGACCAACAAGAATAATATCTTTATTACTCAAAGCAAAAATTGATTTTATTCTTTTTTAGCTTCTGCTTCTTCTGCTTTTGGTTCTTCAGCAGGTTGTGCATCTTCAGCTGGCTTAGCTTCTGCTTCTTCTGCTTTTGGTTCTTCTGCTGCAGCTTTCGCAGCTTCTTCTTTTTCTTTAGCAGCAGCCAAACGTTCCTGTGCTTTTTTCTTAGGTAGATGTTTTTTTGTTTTTTCAGTAATAACTGGTTTTTCCATCACACCAAGATTGCTAAGAAAAATAGAAATTCTATCTGATGGTTTTGCTCCTTTTGCAATCCATTCCTTAGCTTTGTCTAAATCCATTTTAACTCTATCAGCGCTATCCTTTGGAAGCATTGGGTTATAAGTTCCAATTTGATCTATAAATTTTCCATCTCTAGCTCTTCTAGAATCAGCAACTACTATTCTATAAAATGGTCTTTTCTTTGCACCACCTCTTGATAATCTTATTCTTACTGGCATTTTATTTCCTTTCTAATTTATGTTTGGAGGAAGATTTCCTTGTAATTTTTGCATTAAATCACTGGGAATTCCTCCTTTGCCCATTGATTTCATTCTCTTCATCATTTTTTGTGATTGGAGAAACTGTTTTAATAACCTGTTAACGTCTTGAACTTTTGTTCCAGATCCTTTTGAAATTCTAATTTTACGTGAAGCCTTTATAATATCTGGATCAGCCCTTTCTTTTTTTGTCATTGAACTGATTATAGCTATTTGTTTATCAATCATTGAATTAGAAATTTTATTTTCTGCCATTAACTTCTGTGCCTTTGAAACACCTGGCATCATAGAAAGTAAACCGGAGACTCCACCCATTTTACCCATTTGCTTTAATTGATTGGCAAAATCTTCAAGATCAAATTTTCCTTTAGCGATCTTTTTTGCCATATCTTCCATTTCTTCTTTATCAATATTTTCAGCAGCCTTTTCGACAAGAGATACAATATCTCCCATACCTAAAATTCTTTGTGCAATTCTTTCAGGATGGAAAGGTTCAAAATTTTCTACTTTTTCACCTAGTCCTATAAATTTTATAGGAGAGTTTGTTATCGATTTAATTGATAGTGCTGCACCACCTCTGCTATCACCATCTATTCGAGTTAAAATTGATCCAGTAATATTTATTGCATCACTAAAACTTTTAGCTACATTTGCAGCATCTTGTCCTGTTAGAGCATCTGCTACTAATAATGTTTCGTCAGGTTTAAACTTATTTTCAATTTCTATTAATTCACTCATTAACTTTTTATCTACAACTTGTCGTCCAGCAGTATCTAAAATAAGAATATCAAATAAATTTTTTTGAGCATAGTCTATGGAATCATCAACAATCTTACTGGCTGATGATAGATTGTGATTAAAGAAATCTGAGCCGGTTTCTTCAGCTAATACTTTTAATTGTTCTTGTGCTGCTGGTCGATAAATGTCTGCCGATGCTAGTAAAATTTTTTTCTTTGAAGACTTCTTTAACAAATAGGAAAGTTTGGCAATTGATGTTGTTTTCCCAGATCCCTGTAATCCACAAAACAATATTTTAGTTAATTGAGAAGAAGATAAATTTAGAGATTTATTTTCTGATCCAAGAATTTTTACAAGCTCATCTTGCACAAGCTTTATGATCATTTGATCTGGCTTAACAGATTTGAGAATTTCTTTTCCTAAAATGTTTGACTTGATGGAATTTATAAATTCTTTTACTACAACTAATGAAACGTCTGCCTCTAACAGAGCAATTCTAATTTCACGTAATGTAACTTCAAGATCTGTTTCTGATATAACAGCCTTACCCCGAATACTTTGAACAATTTTTTCAAATTTTGTGTTCAGTGTATCAAACATAAATCTCCAATAGCCTTTTAACTCCAGGGCACGAAACTCGTGGGCTAGAGTACCTATCACAATTGTAACAAGCTCAATTCGTTTACAAATATAGGATTTGTTGATGACCCTCTATTAGCTGAATAATTGAAAGTCAAGTATTCTTAAATTTCCCATATTTACTGAGATTTATCGATAAATTAGGTTATAAAACAAATATGCAAAAAGTAGACTTTATAAAGATGCATGGACTTGGGAACGATTTTGTTATCATAGATAAAAGGTCTAACAATATCGCAATTACTGAAGATATTATTAAAAGACTCAGTGACAGAAGAACTGGGGCAGGGTGTGATCAATTAATCACAATTAATAATACAAGTAATCAAAGTGCTGATGCTGAAATTGAAATTTTTAATCCTGGTGGTGATAGAGCCGAAGCTTGTGGTAATGGAACACGCTGCGTGGCAAAAATACTATTTGATGAAGATTCAAATAAAGAAATTTTAAAAATTCAATCTGATGCAGGCATATTAGAATCAAAAAAAATAGATAATAATATAAGTGTCAACATGGGTTCAATAAAAAATACTTGGGATAAAATTCCTTTAAGTAAAGAAGTCGATACAATGAATATACCAATTTCAATTGATGGATATAGTAATGGAGTTGCTGTTAATGTAGGTAATCCACATGTAGTTTTTTTGGTAAATCGATCAAAGATACAGATCTTGAAAGTATAGGTCCTAAAATAGAAAATCATGAGCTCTTTCCAAAAAAAACTAATGTTGAAATAGTTGAAGTTATTAATTCAAATTTAATTGAAATGAGAGTTTGGGAACGTGGAGTTGGAATCACGTTAGCTTGTGGTAGTGGTGCCTGTGCGGCTGTATATGCGGCATGGAAAAAAGGATTGATTGAAAATAACGCTGAAGTGAAACTTGAAAAAGGTTCACTGCACATAAATATAATTAATAATGAATCTATTATGACAGGACCTGCAGAAATAAGTTATCGGGGTAGTTTAGAAATATAATTTATGAAAAACAAAAACTACGTAGTCAATCTAGGTTGTAGATTGAATATTTATGAAGGTGAAATTATTAAAAACCATCTTAAAACAAATAATTTAAATAATGTTACAGTCATAAACTCATGTGCAGTAACTGAAGAAGCTGAGAAAAAAGTTTCTTATGAAATTAGAAAGGCAAAAAAAAATTTTCCTAATAATAAAATAGTAGTTACAGGATGTGCGGCTCAAATCAATCCATTAAAATATAAAGATTTAAAAGAAGTAGACTCAGTAATTGGGAACACAGAAAAATTAGAAACTTTAACATGGAAAAATATCGATCAGTCTAAAAATCTTAAAGTAGGAAATATATTAGAAGAAAGTAAAACAGTACCTAATTCAATTGAAAAATTTGAAGGAAAAGTGTACCTGCTGGAGAGATAGTAAATAAAATAAAAAAAATTGTCAGCAATGGATATAATGAAGTAGTCTTAACAGGAGTAGATATAACTGATTATGGAAAAGATCTTCCAGCAAAACCTACTTTTTCTAATTTAATTAAAAGAATTCTAAAATTAGTACCTGAATTAAGACAGCTGCGTTTGTCTTCAATTGACTGCGCTGAAATAGACGAAGATTTTTGGGATGTTTTAAAGGACGAAAGATTGATGCCTCATTTTCATATAAGTTTACAAGCTGGAAACAATTTAATTTTGAAAAGAATGAAAAGAAGACATTCAAGGGAAATGGCAATTAATTTTTGTAAGAAAGTTTTATCAATTAGAAAAGATGCAACATTTGGTGCTGATATAATTGCCGGTTTTCCAACAGAAACAGAAACGATGTTTCAAGATTCAATTAAACTAGTTGATGAGTGTAATTTAACTCATCTTCATATTTTTCCTTATTCACCAAGAGAAAACACTCCTGCATCTAGAATGCCTCAAGTTCAAAAAAATATTATCAAAGATAGAGCAAGAAGACTTAGAGAAAAAGGTATGGAAAAATTAAAACAACATTTAAAAAAAAATATTGGAAAGAAGGAACAAATTTTAATTGAAAGTAGAAAAGAAAATTTTTCACTTGGAAAAGATCAGCATTTTTTAAAAGTAAAACTTGAAGAAGAGTTTAAAGAGGGAAATATAATTTCCTGTATATACACAGGTGTAGAAAATGATACGTTATTAGCAAGAATAGCATGAGTTTGTTCTCAATATTTAAAGATAAGTTAAGTAAAACTTCAAATATACTTTCTTTTAATATTTTAGAGATTTTAAAAAACAAAAAAATAGACGATTTAACTTTAGAAGAATTAGAAAATGTTCTTATTTCATCTGATATTAGTTTGGATGTTGTAAATCAGCTAATAGATTCTATAAAAAAAATAAAAATTTCAAATGATGATGGAATAAAAAATGTATTAGAAATCTTAGCGCAAAATATAGAAAATATATTACTTCCAAGAGAACATGTTCTGATAAATGAAAAAAATGATGAAAAAAAAATATTAATATTTGTTGGAGTAAACGGAAGTGGAAAGACAACCACTATTGGTAAAATTGCAAATAAAATTTTATCAAATAAAAAAATTCTGATTGCGGCTTGTGATACATTTAGGGCAGCAGCTGTTGAGCAGTTGGAAAATTGGGCGAAAAAAAATAATAATGGTTTTATCGCTGGAAAAAGTAATCAAGATCCAGCAAGCGTAGCGTATCAGGCAACTGAAGAATTTGGAAAAGAAAATTATGATTTTTTACTTATAGATACTGCTGGAAGATTATCAAATAATACTAACCTCATTAATCAGCTAATTAAATTGAAGAATGTTATCTCAAAAGTTAATTCCTCTTTTAATATTGAAACTGTGTTAGTTTTAGATGGAACGAATGGTTCGAACATGATTAAGCAAGTGGAAATCTTTGGAAATGAACTTAATGTATCAAGTCTTATAATAACTAAATTGGATGGAACAGCAAAAGGTGGAGCATTAATTTCAATTGCAAATAAATTTGAAATCCCTATAAGTTATGTTGGTCTTGGAGAAAGTATTGAGGACCTTGTAACCTTTAATTCTCAAAACTTTGCTAGGTCTATTTTAAATCTAGAAGAACAAAAATGAAGTCAGTTTATAAATTATTAATTGATATAGGACCACTTGCAGTATTCTTTATTTTTTATACAAGAAGTGGTCTTCAAGAAGCAATACTTCCTCTTATGATTGCAACTGTAATTTCAGTAATCATTTCATATATACTTGAGAAAAAAATACCAATTATGCCAACTCTTGGGGCTGCGATTGTATTAATATTTGGAGGTCTAACAATTTATTTTGACAATGAAATTTTTATTAAAATGAAACCAACAATAATAAATATGGTCTTCGCATTAATTTTATATGGAGGAGTGATTGTTAAAAAACCTCTTTTAAAGTATCTTTTAGGTGCTGCACTTAAACTAGAAGAAGATGGATGGAGAATATTAACTCAAAGGTGGATTGCTTTTTTTGTTGCACTTGCTGTTTTAAATGAAATTGTTTGGAGAACACAAAGTACTGATGTTTGGGTAAATTTTAAAGTTTTTGGTATCTTGCCAATTACGTTTATTTTTACGATGACACAATTCCCTTTAATTAAAAAATATCAAATTGAAGATTAAGTTAAAAATTGTTTTCTCTTAATGCTATAAATCCTGGTGATTTATTTCCCTCAAGCCACTCTAAAAATGCACCCCCAGCTGTAGATAAATATTTAAATGCATCATTGGCTTTAGCTTTTTTTATTGCTGCAAGTGTATCTCCTCCTCCTGCTAGAGCATCTAATTGAGATTTACTTGAATAATTTTGTATAATATTTGCAACTGAAATTGTACTTTTATCAAATGGACTATACTCAAATGCGCCTAAAGGCCCATTCCATAAAATTGATTTAGATTTTAATATTTCATCTGAAATTAGTTTTGTTGTTTGTTCACCAACATCTAATATCATTTGGTCATTTGGAATATTATTGATTGAATAAGTCTTAACATTTACTCTGTCTTCTATTGTTTTTGAGCAAACAGCATCAATTGGTAAAAGTATTTTGCAATTTTTTGATTCTGCTTTTTTTTGTATCTTTTTTGATAGTTCAATAAAATCATTTTCTACCAGAGAAGAACCAACGTTATAATTATTTGATAGCAAAAAGGTATTAGCCATTGCACCACCAATCACTAAAGAGTCAAAAATTTCAACTATATTTTCTAAAACTTTTATTTTTGTTGAAACCTTTGAGCCACCTATAATTGCTAAATTTGGTTTATTTGAATTTTCTAAAAATTTATCTAAATTTTCAATTTCTTTTGAGAAACTTAATCCAGCGTATGAAGGTAAGTATTTAGTAATACCTACTATAGATGCATGATTACGATGAGATGCAGAGAACGCGTCATTAATATATATGTCAAAACTAGAAGCTAATACTTTTGAAAAATTAAGATCATTTTTTTCTTCTTCAGCATTAAAACGAATATTTTCTAATAGACAAATTTCCCCCATGTCCATTTCAGCAATTTTTGTCTCAATTATTTTTTTTTCACAGTTAGCTAAAAAATGAATTGTGTTTAAATTTAAAAATTTTTTTAATTCTGAACATAAAAACTCAATGGAATATGTTTTATTAACTTGACCTTTAGGTCGGCCAAAATGAGCAATTAAGAATATCTTATTTTTATTTTTAATTAGTTTTTCTAGTGTTGGTAAAATAGCATGAATTCTTGAATGATCTGTAATTGTCCCTTCCAAAACTGGTACGTTTAAATCAACTCGAACAATTATTTTTTTATTTTTACAGTCTAGATCTCTTAATTCTTTCATTTCTATTCACATGTATATAAAAAAAATGCTGGAAATCATTGATTTTTTTTAAAAATTTGCAGTTTTATCTTTTTTAATACATATATTTAGTATATTAAACCTTTTTTAAGCTACTAAATGTAGTAATGGAGTTTGATTATGCCTTGGGATGATAATAATGTAGCAAAACTTAGAGATTTATGGGACCAAGGTCTACCAACAGCTCAAATTGGAAAATTATTAGGTTTCACCAAAAACGCAGTGGTTGGAAAAGCTCATAGAATTGGACTCGAGAGAAGACCATCACCTATAAGAAGAACAGCTGTTAAGCCTGATCGAAAAAAAGCTAGATCTCCAGTAATGCCAAAATTAAATTTTGAAAGCACCAAAGAACCAGAGATTGTCTCTACAGAGCCTGCTGTTTTCCAACCGGTGGTTAAAAATATATTCACTGCAGCTCCAAAGAGAGGTTGTGAATGGCCTGAAGGTCATCCTGATGAAGCTGACTTTCGTTTTTGTGGTAAAGATAGATTTGAAGATAAGCCTTATTGTTTAGATCATTGTGCTGTTGCATATGTTGTTCCTGAAAAAGAAGAAAACGAAAAGACAGAATTAAATAATACGATTTAATAATAATAAAAATTCTAGAAATAAAAATTCTTCCTGTTATCTAATAAAATATGAAAGATGAGAGAATTAATTCTGTATTTACTCCTATTCTAATTGGAGGAAGTTTAATTCTTTTAATAAGTTTTGCAATTCGTTCAACATTTGGCCTATTTCAAATTCCTATTGCGTCTGATTTTTTATGGAACCGTTCAGAATTTTCTCTTGCCATTGCTATTCAAAATTTAGCTTGGGGTGTAGGCACTCCACTATTTAGTGCTTTTGCCGAAAAATATGGTGATAGAAAAGCAATAGCGCTAGGCTTAATTCTTTATGCAATTGGAATTTTCGTAAGTAGTACTGCTACAACTCCAGAGGCGCATCAAACTTTAAACCTATTAATTGGTTTTGGTATAGCTGGTAGTGGTTTTGGTCCAATTTTAGCAGTAGTTGGAAGAGCCACATCTCCAGAAAAAAGATCCTTGGCACTAGGTATTACAACTGCTTCAGGATCAGCTGGACAAGTGGTTGGTCCACCACTTGCTTCTATTTTATTA
>LULU01000172.1_pt1 | contig 14887 bp, 19 predicted proteins | sample 729521 | NCBI WGS metagenome assembly LULU01 (sample SAMN03860281, study PRJNA289734) | marine metagenome | biome: seawater column; feature: ocean; material: water; isolation source: Red Sea water column Station 108 - depth 50m | place: Saudi Arabia: Red Sea | collected 2011-10-15 | depth 50 m | reverse complement strand
ATTTAAAAGTATTTTTTTTAAAGAAGATACACAAATCAATACGGCTTCGCATAATTATTCAGGAAATTCAATTGATTCTGAAACTTTTCTTGCGGGTCAGACTATTTATGGATTGTTTACAAGTATCACTTTGAGTAGTGGCGCTTGTATTGCCTATAAAATCTAATGCCAAACTTCGCGAGCGCCGTCCAGAAAGCAATAAAAAATGTTGCTTCAATTCAAGGCTTTGGACAAGATGTAACAATAAGAACTATTACTGCGGGTTCTTACAATACAACAACAGGCGTTATTTCAGAATCGAACAGCGATGCAACTGTCAAAGCTGTCTTTGAAGATGTAAATATGCGCGAAGTAAATGAACTTATTCAGGCGGAAGATAAAAAAATTACAATATCGGCGGGGGATGTCACGACAAAACCTACGACAAAAGATAAGGTTCTTATTTCAAATATTGTACATAATATTATTCGCGTCCTTACTCAAACATCAGGCGGAACCGATATTTCTTACACCCTTTATTTAAGAACATGAGAAAGATACGAATTGACCAGATTGGCGAATATTCAGAAGAACAAATTAATACTTTGTTGTCGGTTACTGTTTTGACAGGAGATCGTATTGTCAAAGAAGGCTCCCCTGTAGATACAGGAAGGCTTGCTGTTTCTTGGCAGATAGGAGAAAACGCAGAAAGCGGCGCACCCGCCAAAGAAGGCAAATATGGCGCTTCTGGTAAAGGAACTGTTATAAGACCGCCAAAAGCTTTAAATTATCAACTTGGAAAAGAAAATTTTAGAAAAAAATATCATATTCACAATAATGTTCCATATGCTGAACCTGTTATGTTTGGAACAAGTTTGCCGCCATCTTGGGGCGGTACATATAGGAGCAAACAAGGTTTGAAAGCAAAACATCTTGATTTATTGGCAAAAGAACTTGCAAACGAAATTCAAGACCTTTACAAACAAATAAGGGGTAAATAATGGCCGCTATTGATTTAAACACAGTAAGAGCAACAATTGAAGCTAGAGTCGCGACAGAGCTTGCTAGTAGCCCCGCAATCCCTGTTGTTTTTCATAATATGTCGTTTGATAGTAGCGCCGTGACAACCTTTGTTCAATGCCTTACAACATTCGGCGAAAGTAATTATTTGACTCTCGGAAATGCAAGCGGACAGAATCGCGTTAATGGAATTGTTGTTTTTAATATCTTTACACCGCAGGGAATAGGTTCAGGTGATAACTATACAATTGGTAAAAGGTTGCGGGATTTGTATAATAGAATAACGGTTTCTAATGTAATCTTTGATAGCCCTATCGGGCCGGAGGTCGTAGACAACCCAAACCCTGAAGGTCAGTTTCAAACGCAATTGCGGATGACCTTTGAAATTTTTGAGGAACTTTAAAAATGGCAAAACTAGAGATCACAGAAGAAATGCTTGACGCAATCGAAGCTGTCAAGGGAAGAAGGGAAGCAAACTATTGGGATCCTGAATGTCGTAAATATTATGAGAGTCAACAAAACTCACAAAAAGATGTAAAAAATTCAGAAAAGAGTTAATATATTTATAAATAATTCTTTTTTTTGTTATGGCTGCGATTAAGGGCGATGTTGGCAAAATAATGTTCCACAATGCGGCGGGAACTGAAGCTGACGTTTCAGGTGTTAGAAGTTGGTCTTTATCTATCACTAAGGACACAATGGAGACAACAGTAAATGGCGATACTGCAAAAACATTTATCGGTGGATTGATTTCTGGCGAAGGTTCCGCAGAACTTATCTATGACCCCGCTGGAAACTCTGATTATGAATCATTTATTGATGATGTATTAACAACAGGCGATGCCGCTGACGCATTGTTTGAATTATTTCCTGATTCTGCAGCGTCATCAACTAAAATTGGATTTTCTGGAATTATTACATCGGCAGAATATGGCGCAACACTTGGCGAAATTCAAATAATAAATATCAGCTTTATTACAAGTGGTGCAATTAATTAACCAATGCCAAACAAAAGAACGATTGATCTGTTAACTGAATCTTATAAAGATCAGATGACGGCCAGAAGAAAATATGAATTTAAAAATAAAAACGGAGAAAAAATTGTTGATTTATATTTTAAGCCTTTAACAAGGGATGATCGTGTCCGCGCTCAAGGTGCGGCAAATACAGATGACGCTTTGACAATATCAACTTATCTTCTTTGTAAAAATGCAGAATTAGAAGATGGGTCAAAAGCATTTGCACCCGCAGACGCGCCGAATTTACAAAGAGAACTTCCAGAAAGTGTATTGAACGAAATTGAATTATTTATGTTTGATATTCAATTGAATGTTGATACAGCAAAAAAATAATATCGCGAGATAATTGGATAAATTTTGAATTTTTTCTCGCAACAGAACTAGGCAAAACAATTCAAGAATTACGTTCTTTGATTACAGAAGAAGAACTGATATATTGGGCTGCATATTATGAAGTTAAGAATGAAAGAGAAAAAAGAGAATTAAATCGCCAAAGAGCAAATAGAAGGTAATATATAATAAAGGCTTTTTTTGATTTGTGGCACAGGCTAATGTAAAACTTACAGTTGATGCTTCACAGGCCACAAGAGCGTTAAAAGGTGTTCAACAACAATCATCGGGGCTTCAGAGGGCATTTGGCGGTCTTAAAACTGCAATTCTTGGTGTTGGGGTCACAGCTTTAGGAAGACAGGCAATATTAACATCAGCAAATTTTGAAAAATTAAATGTCAGACTTGGATTATTAACGAAAGCATCAGGAACTTTTGCAAAATCTCAGGAAATAGCGGCAGAAGCGCAAAAATTATTTGGGCTTAGTGCAACAGAAGCGCTTGAAGGAATTACAAATATTACTGCACGTTTGCAACCCTTGGGCGTTGGTGTTGAAGACATCAGAACAACATTCATCGGATTTAATACAGCGGCGAAACTGGCGGGAGCGTCAGCGATGGAGAGTTCAAACGCTTTCAGGCAATTGGCACAGGCTTTAGGTTCTGGACGTTTACAAGGGGATGAATTTAGAAGTATTGCAGAACAGGTTCCAACAATACTCGCACCAATTGCGGCAGAACTTGGCGTAACTATTGGAGAACTCAAGAAATTTGCATCGGAGGGCAAATTAACAAGTGATGTTGTTATTAGAGCCTTAAAAAAAGTTGAACTTGATGGCGCGGATTCTTTGAAGGCATTGTTAGAAAATGACCCGACACAAGTATTTAAAAATTTAGGAAATGAAGCTGAAAATTTATCAAGGGCATTTGGCGATCAATTGGCGCCCGCTGTTTTACCAGTTATTAGAGCATTAACAAAAGTAACCGAAGCAATAACCAATTTTGTAAAATCTGGTGCGGGTCAAGTGACTTTAATATTTACGGCAATAGCTGTTGCTGCAAAAGGTGTTGCAATTATAACGCCTGTAATAATTGGACAATTGGCAACTTTGGCGACATCTTTTCAGGTGGCCGCGATCAATTCAGCTTTGGCTTCAACTGGTTTGAAAGGAGTTGCGGCTTCTTCATTCTTGGCCGCGGGTGGTATTACAAAAGCGACAATTGCTCTTTCAGCCTTAAAAATAGCATTAATAAAAACAGGTATCGGGGCGGCGATTGTTGTTTTAGGAAGTTTAGCGGCAAAATTTATCGACAATAAAAATGCGGCAAAAGAAGCGGCGGATGCTGCAAAAGCATTTGACGATAATATTAAAGGTATAGTTGAAACAGCAGAAACAACAGAATTTGCATTAAATAAACTTGCAATAGCTAGAAAAGAATTTGAACTATCACAACTTCAACTTGCTCTTGATAAAGCATTTAACGATCAAACAATTGCACTTTTAAAAAATATTTCTGCGATGGAAGCGAAACTTGCAGGCAAAGAAGAAGAATTTAATATGGAACAAAGAATAAATGAATTAAAAGAAAAATTTGGCGAATTAGATGCACAGCAAATTATAGATTTAATAAAACAAGAAGAATTATTGAAGAAAAAAGTTGAAATAATGACAAAACAAGAGGAAATCGCAAAAAAAATTAATGGTGCTTTTAAACAGATCGGAGAAGATATTGGAACAGGTATTACTGATGCTCTAGTTGGTGCTATAGAGGGAACAAGAACCCTTGGAGAAGCGGCTAAATCAATTATTAATGATCTTGCATCGTCCTTGTTAAGACTTGGAGTTCAAATGGCGCTTACTGGTTTATTCGGTGGAACTAAAATAGGAGGATTTTTAGGGTTTGCAAATGGAGGAAGGCCGCCTGTTGGAAAGCCTTCAATTGTAGGGGAGCGAGGTCCGGAGATATTTGTTCCTCGTTCTGCGGGAACTATTATTCCAAATAATCAGATCGGCGGCGTAGGTGGTGGCATTGTCAATAATATAAATGTGAATGTCTCCGCTGAAGGTATGCAATCAAATGCAAATGAAGATCGCGGAAAAGAACTTGGCGTTGCTCTTGCTTCGGCGATACAATCAGAATTAATAAAACAAAAAAGGCCGGGAGGTTTATTAGCAACTTAAAATGGCAACTTTTCCTTCTGTTACTCCCACATATCAAGGTTTTTCAAAAAAATCTGCGCCCGCTGTTCGCACAGTAAGGTTTGCAGATGGATTTGAACAGAGAATATTTTTTGGACTAGCAAGCAATCAAAACCCGAAAGTCTACAATGTAAGTTTTGAATTGAGCGAAACAGAATCTGATGTTGTCGAAGCGTTTCTTGATAGCCGCGCAAACGATCAAGAAAGTTTTACGTTTACACCGCCCGGCGAAGGCTTCACAAAAACGGGAACTTACGTCCAATCAGGAACAACAATCACGATTACAATTGCAAATCATGGCGTTGCAATCGGCGATGTTTTGACAATTGATTTTACATCAGGCGCAACAGATGGTTCTTATACTGTCGCAACAGCGGTTGATGCAAATACATTTACAGTTACAGCCGCCGCAAGTGCAACAATAACTTCAACAGCTGTTTCTGTTACTTTGTCAGGCGCAAAGAAATTTGTTTGCGAAACTTGGTCGAAGTCAATTCCATATAACAATAGGGCGTCAATCAGCGCTACATTCAGACAAGTATTTGAAGCATGAGTACAGATAAAATTGTAAGCGAATTACAGAATGTCAACCCGTCAGCGGTAATTGAACTTTTTACCTTGACACTTGATAATTCATTACACGGCGCAACAGCTGAAGGTTTTCAATATGGTAAAGGTCAATTGCCACGGCCAACGCTTACTTTTTCAAATGCAATTGGAACCATTTCAGCAATACTTCTTTTGGTAAATCAAACGACAACAGGAAACGATTTGACAGGCGCAACTGTTAAAAGAATAAGAACGCAGGCAAGATTTCTTGACGCCGCTAATTTTCCAAGCAATGTAAACCCATACGGAACCCCAGACAACACGGCAGAATTTCCCCAAGAAATATATATTATTGATAGAAAATCGGCAGAAAATAGAACTGTTGTATCTTTTGAACTCGCGGCTGTTTTTGATATGGCGGGAGTTCGAGCGCCAAAACGTCAATGTACTCGCTCAGAATTTCCTAGTATTGGATTGATTACAGGATGACTTGGAAGGCTGACGCGCTGCTTCATGCCAAAGAACAAGACCCGAAAGAATCTTGCGGTCTTTTGTTAAATATTCGCGGGAAAGAAAAATATTTTCCTTGTCAAAATTTAGCAATAACTTCGCATCAATGTTTCATAATGAATCCAGAAGATTTTGTTGCGGGAGATTCTCTTGGAAAAATTATTGGAATAGTACATTCACACCCGACAACACCGCCTGTTGCTTCAGAAGCCGATAAAATAAGCTGTGAGCAATCAAACTTGCCTTGGTATATTGTCAACCCTAAAACTGAAATATGGGGCGAATATGCCCCGTCAGGATATAAACCAGATATTATTGGTTTGCCTTGGGTTTGGGGTGTTTCTGATTGTTGGTCGCTTGTTCGCAGATATTACAAAGAAAAATTAAATATAGAACTAAGAGATTGGGAAAGACCAACAACACCCGAAGAATTTCAAGATGACCCGATGTTTGAAAGATGCGCAAAAGATACAGGATTTGTTGAATTAAAAAACAACGAAAAATTAAAAAATAACGATTTATTATTTATGTCAATTGGTGCTGTCGGGTTGAATCATGTGGCGATTTTTGTAGATGGCGATGTAATACATCATTTAAGAGATAGACTATCTTGTAAAGAACCTTACAACCCTTGGTTGTTAAAATGCACAGGAATGAGGTTACGTTATGCTTCGCAAAATTAAGTTATATGGAGAACTGGCAAAACAAGTCGGTCACAAAGAATTTGAAGATATAAATGTTTCTAATGTTGCGCAAGCTGTAAGTTTTTTAATCAATAATTTTCCGCAACTGGAAAGTCATATGGCAAATAGATATTATAAAGTCATAACTAATGAGGAAGAGATTGGTGCGGACGAGCTTCACGATCCTATTGGTAAATCAGATATATCTTTTGTACCTGTTATTTCAGGTTCGGGGGGTAATTTCGGAAAAGTGCTTCTTGGAGTGGCCTTGATCGGTTTATCGTTCACGCCGATGGGCGCGGGTCTTTTTGCAGGCGGTTCAGGTGCGGGATTAGCAGGCGGAGGTGGTTTGATGGGTGCAACAGGTCTTTATGCGGCGGGGGCTTATGGTTCGGCGGCTCTTGGCCTTATAGGTGCGAGTATGGTTCTAAGCGGTGTAAGTGGGATGCTGTTTCCAGTTCCAAAAATGCCTGAATTTTCAAGTGAACAAGACCCGCGTTTATCTTTCAGCTTTTCAGGTACGCAACAAACAAGCCGGGCCGGAACGCCCGTCCCAATTGTATATGGAGAAATCTTCACCGGCTCAGTCGTTATTTCTGGCGGTATTGATACGGAGCAAGTTCAGGCATGACAGATAAAAGAAAAATTATTCGCGGTTCAGGTGGTGGAGGTTCGCCACCGCCCCCAAGACAACCGACAAGAACCCCTGATACGCTTCACAGCAAACAGTTTGCAACTTTCCTTGATCTTATATCAGAAGGAGAGATCGAGGGTTCTGCAACCGCTTCAAAGGAAGGTATAACAGACCGCACTTCAGCCGCCTATGTAAATGCGTATTTGAAAGACGTCTTTCTTAACGATACCCCTGTTTTAAAAGCATCCGCAAATTCATCAAACCCTGCAGATTTAGATTTTAATTTTCAAAATGTTACCTTTACGCCACGTTTCGGTACTGCAAATCAAACAAAAATTGATGGAATTGAAAGTTCTTCTTCAATAACACCTGTCGGCGTAACAGTTACAGCGGCTTCGCCAGTTACAAGACAAATAACAAACACAGATGTTGACCGGGTTAAAGTTTCGATTACATTTCCACAAATACAAAAAGCAACAACAGATGGCGATTTGTTAGGTTCAACAGTTCAACTTAAAATTGCTGTTCAATATAATTCAGGCGGATACACCGATGTAATCGAAGATACCATCACAGGTCGAACCGCTGACGCATATCAAAAAGATTATTCAGTAAAAATTACAGGTTCTTTTCCTGTAGATATACGAGTTATAAGAGTTACGGCAGATTCAACAGATACTTCACTAATAGACGCCTTTCAATTTTCAAGTTTTGCAGAAATAATTGACGATGCAAGTACTTATGCAAACTCAGCATATAACGCAATAAGGCTTGATTCTCAACAGTTCAGTTCAATCCCCCGCCGAAAATTCCGTATTCGTGGTATCAAAGTAAGGATTCCGGGCGCTGGCGCTTCTGGTTCTGGAACTCCCACTGTTGATTCTGCAACTGGTCGGATTGTCTACCCAGACGGATATATTTTTAACGGTGTTATGGGCGCGGCGGTTTGGACAAGTTGCCCTGCAATGATTTTGCTTGACCTTCTCACTACTGAGAGGTACGGATTTGGAACACATATTGCAGATGCAAACCTTGATTTATTTTCTTTTGTAACCGCATCAAAATTTGCAAATACTCTTGTTGATGATGGGTTTAATGGACAGGAAGCCAGATTTTCTTGCAACGTAAATATTCAATCTTCTAGTTCTGCATTTGATTTGATAAATGAACTTGCGGGTGTCATGCGCTGTATGCCGATATGGTCAACCGGCTCTATATTATTGGCTCAAGATTCTCAAAAAGATTCCTCGTTTCTTTTCTCACTTGCCAATATTTCAAGCGATGGATTCAATTATTCTGGTTCAAGTTTGAAGCAAAGACATTCAGTAATATCAGTCAGTTATTACAATATGGATTCGCAAGATATAGATTATGAAGTTTTTGAAAATACTACACTTTCAGCAAAGATTGGAACTGTTGTTAAGCAAGTAAAAGGTTTCGCGTGTACATCGCGGGGTCAAGCGCAAAGATTGGCAAAGGCAATTGCGTTCTCGGAAGCAAATGAATCTGAGCTAGTGACATTTACAACATCAATGGAGGGCGGGTTGATGGTAAGGCCGGGCGCTGTTATAGAAATCAATGACCCAGTTCGCGCGGGTGTTAGAAGATCAGGAAGATTAAAAAGCGTTACTTCAACAACAGTTGTTACAGTTGACGACACTGAAAATACAGATTTACCAACGACAAACAGCCCGACATTATCTTTAATTTTGCCAGATGGCTCAGTCGAGACAAAGAATATATCAGATATAACAAACGGAGTTATAACTGTCGAAGCTGCATTTTCACAAACCCCAAATGCAAACACAATTTATTTAATTCAAAATTCTACTGTTGAATCGCAAAAATTTAGAGTAATTACAGTCGAAGAAACAGATTCAATAAATTATACAATTACAGCATTATCTTATATAGACACAAAATATGCGTTTATTGAAGATGGGGCAACTTTACCAGATAGAAATGTTTCGATCTTAAATGAACTACAACCCCCGCCTTCTAACCTTTCAGCGGTAGAAACTATTGTTCCAATTAACAATCAAGCGGTTTCAAAAATTGTTTTAAGTTGGCAACCAATAGTTGGCGTTGTTGAATATCAAGTTAATTATCGATATAACAACGGAAATTTTGTTTCAACAAAAGTTTCAAGTCCAGATTTTGAAATATTGAATAGTCAACTTGGAGTATATGAATTTCAAGTTTTCAGTTACAACATAAACGCGCAACTTTCTGCAACCTCTAATGATCTAAGTTTTAACGCTGTTGGTAAAACAGCCTTGCCAGAAGACCCGACAGGGTTGACAGTTGAACCTGTTTCAGAACTCTTTGTACGACTACGTTTTGACCCTGCAACAGATATTGATGTGACTCACGGGGGGTCTATTTCCGTCAGGCATACTCCGTCTGTAGACCCTGCTATAGCAACATTTAGTAATTCAACAGAAATTATCCCAAAACTTTCAGGTAACATTAGTGAAACTCTTGTCCCCGCTTTAACGGGAACTTACAGTATTAAATTTATTGACGATGGTGGACGCAGATCAAACAATGCGGCAAGAATAATTGTCACTCAACCAGACCCACAGCCTAATCAAATAATACTTACAGAAAGAGAAGACACAGATTCGCCGCCATTTCAAGGAAACAAAGTCAATACATTTTATGACGCAGATTTTGATGGTCTTTTATTAGATGGAACTTTACTATTTGACGACATAACGCAAAATATTGATGATTTATCAAATATTGATTTTGCCGGCCCAATTAATTCAAGCGGTACTTATGAATTTCAAAATATTATTGAAATGGGTGCAATTTTTAATCTTACTTTAAAAAGAAGATTTGTAACTTCTGGACTTTTACCGAATGATCTAATTGATTCAAGAACAGCAAATATTGACACATGGACTGAATTTGACGGTACTCTTGCCGAAGATGTGAACGCCAGACTACTAGTCGCGACAACGGAATTGGACACGACAACATCAACAGCCGCCACCTATGGACAAAGTGGAACAACAATTACAATTACAAAAAACGCGCATGGATATGCTGTCGGCGATCAAGTTGTTATTGATTTCACTGCGGGAAGTGCGGCTGATGGTAATTATGTAATTCAAACAGTACCAAACGTAAACTCTTTTACAGTTACCGCAAGCGCAAGCGCAACAATATCAAGTGGAACTTCTTGCACATACGGGGCAAATTTCTCACAATTTAATACTTTTGCGAATGGAGAATATAGAGCTAGAGGATTTAAATTTAAAGTTGAACTGACATCAAATGACCCTGCACAGAATATCAATGTCACAGAACTTGGATATGAAGCAAGTTTGAAAAGAAGAACAGAAACAGTTAATTCAGCAATAGCAAGTCAATGCGCAACAACTGGTTCTGGGAAAACAGTTACTTTCGCAGACCCGTTTTTCACTGGTACTGGTTCTTTGGGCGGTTCAACAACTGAATTTCTTCCAACTATTGGAATAACTCTTGAAGGGGCATCAAGTGGAGATTTTTTTAACATAACTTCAATCACAGGAACACAGTTTGTTATTGAAACAAGGAGTAGTAGTGGATTAAAAGATTTGAACTTCAAATATACGGCAGTCGGGTTTGGTAAAGGAGGGTAAATATGTTTATATTTAAGTTATCAACTATCATATACTTATATTAAAAGGATTAAGTAATGGCAACACATGATTATGTTATAGCCAACCAATCAGGGGCGGCATTTCGTACAGATTTAAATAATGCTCTTGCTGCAATCGTAAGTAATAACTCAAACTCTTCAGAGCCGGCAACAAAATATGCTTATCAATGGTGGGCTGATACTTCAGCCGCCGTAATGAAGATACGAAATTCTGCAAATGATGGCTGGATAGAACTTTTCCAACTTGACGGAACTTTAACTCTTGAAGATGGCACTGCGAGCGCTCCCGGCCTCAGTTTTAGGTCGGATTTGGACACTGGAGTATTCAGATCATCTTCAAATGTTTTAAATGTCACCACTGGAGGCACTGAAAGAGTTGAGATTGACAATAATGCCGTAACTATCACACCGCCACTTGAAATTAATACAGGAACAAATATATCAATGGATTCTAGTGCTAGTGGACAGTTAAAGTGTATTTCAAATGGCTACTCAGGTGGTATAGCATTAGATGGCACAGCAATGCACCTTTATACTAATGCCACATCTAGGGCTTTGGCGTTTGGAGTAAATTCAAGTGAAATTGCTAGGTTCGACTCAAATGGAAGATTCCTAATTGGTACTACTACTGAAGGTGCTGCTGCAGCAGATGATTTAACAGTTGCAACTTCAGCTGTTACTGGAATCACTATTAGATCGGGAACAACTAGCACTGGTAATATATTTTTCTCTGATGGAACCTCAGGTGATGCTGAATTGGAAGGTTTTATTCAATATGACCACGATACTGACCATTTATTATTTGGTTCAAATCATGGAACTCGTATGGTTTTACATGAAACTGGAAAATTAACTTTAGGCACTACTTCAACCCCAGTCACAACATTATTTGTTTCTGGACAAATTGGTTGTGATGATAATACTGATACTTCAATGGATTCTAGTGCTAGTGGTCAGCTACAAGTTGGTGGAAACGGTTATTCAGCAGCAATAGCTTTAGACGGAACAGCAGTCAATTTTTATACTAATGCAACTAGTAGAGGAATTATATTTGGAATAAATGAAACTGAAGAATGTAGAATTACTTCAGGTGGAAATTTTTTAGTTGGAAAATCTGTAAGTAACGCACAAGGAATAGGTGTTGAGATAAGAAGTAATCAAATTATTATTGGGAAAACTGCCTCAGGTGCTGTTAATGGTATATTTTTTACTCATAATAGTACCTATTGTGGTGGTTTAAACTACGATGACTCAAGTACATCTTTAGCAACCAGTTCTGATGAAAGATTAAAAGAAAATATTAAAGATTCAAATGATGCTGCCAATAAAATAGATGCAATTAAGGTTCGACAGTTTGATTGGAAAAGTAATGGTAAGCATCAAGAATATGGTTTTGTTGCACAAGAATTAGAACCTGTTTTTGCTCATGCTGTACATACAGGAGAAGATGATTTTAAAACAAAAACTGTTGATTATGCTTGTTTTGTTCCATTACTTGTAAAAGAACTGCAATCACTACGGTCAAGAGTTGCCGTATTAGAAGCAGCTTAGTAAAATTAGATAAATTAAATAAATTTTATGGCAACACCACAAGAACTTTATGACGAAACAAAAACTCGTCTTGATTTAAATATTGCAAAAGCACAAATGCTTCAAAAAGAAATAGATCAAAAAGTTCAAGAAAAAAATCAGTTAATGCAACCAATTATCGAAGATCAAGGCGCATTAAAGCAACTAGAAAAACTTAATGTTGTTCAGGCTGTAGAATCAAAGTAAAATAAAACTAAACATTTATTATCATGGCTGTTACTTGGGATGTTACAAATTTAGATGTAACAAAAACTGTCGGAAGTTTATCTGATGTTATTACCACTGTTCACTGGACAGCTTCGGATGCTGATGGAGAACATACTGGTTATGTTTATGGTTCTGTAAGAATAGCTGATCCTGATTCTTCATCATTTACAGAATATAAAAGTGTTACTAAGGAAAATGCAGTTGCATGGGCAAAAGCTGTTTTAGGTGCTGATAAAGTTACACGTTTAGAAAAAATTGTTGCTGATCAAATAGCAAAAACAAAAACTCCTACTGAGAGTTCTGGTGTACCTTGGTAGAAATTATTGACAGCCCCACATAAAGAGGTGCTAATGCACAGATTCCGCAGAAAGTTATAATAGTTACAGGCATAAGTGCCTTTAAAAATGCATCTCTAAACATATGTTTAATAAAATTTGCCAAGTAGCTTCATTATTGTCTCTTTTGCTATCTGGGTCAATGGCTGCCTTTGGTTTTGTTGCGATACGCTATATGCAAAGTCCTGAGTTTGAAAGAGACTTAAAAAACAAACTTATGGGTGATTTAAAAGAAAAAATGATGGAAGAAATACCTTTGCAGATACCAAAAACAACTTACCCTGCAATGCCTCTTTAATGAGTATTCCAGATTTACAAATACCAGAAATACAAATACAACCAATATTTGATTTTACAAAGCCAGTAGACATAATTCCACTAACAATAAATGTTCCAGCTTGTACATATCAACATAGAGATATAAAAAATACTGGAAATAGAAATTTATTACTTGATGACCCTAATGGTGTATTTACTGTTTGTGATGCTCCATTTCCAAGTTTCAATCCAATGAATTATCAACCAAATAATTTAATAATGTCAGAGGATACACCAATAACATCTAGTGATCCTGAAATACCTGAACCAAAACCACCTGTTACACAAAAAAAAGTTGAGAAAGAAAAAGAGTTTTTTATAAAATGCCCTGACCCAGAGAAAGATCAACGTGTTGGGGATTTTCGTAACGATAAAAGACTAGAACGTGTCATAGGGCATAAATTAAACGAAGATGGAAGCAAATGCATTACTTTGTATGAGGACACCAGCTTTACCGAGCAATACATTCCTAATGTCCCTGCTATTACTAATGCTGCTGCTATTGCTGTGGTTGCCGCTAGCACTCCGATTCTTATTAATATTGTAAAACCTCTTGTAAAACAGATTATTACTAAATTGACTAAGAAAAAAAATAAAGTAAAATAAATATCCGTAGATGAGTGTAATACCCGTTGCTCGTCTACTTCTTAATTATATGTTTGTGTGGTAATACTTGATTTGGAGGTACTGTTATAACAATATCTTGGCAAGTTACTGCACTAGGGCTACCAGCGACAAAACTAACCCCAAGTTTTGCTTGCTTGGCACATTGCTCTAACCTAAACAAACTTATTTCATATTGTGTTTTCTTTATAAGAAGTTTTTGTGCTTCTATATTTACCTTTGCTGCTTTTTTACATAAATTACCACCATTACCGAGCGGTATATTGAACTGCATACTTATTCCGTAGTTTAAATTGTAGTTGTCTTTTTCAAAGCGTGGTGTTTCTTGATAGTACTTTATTTCCCCAGTATCTTCATCATATATGGCTTGTCTCGTTACAGTTTCAATAGGTCGATTAAATGACCAAGCATCTGTTAAATATGGGGTAATTGTAAGGCTAGGCGAAGTACAAACTATTCCTTGAGAATACCTGTTTTGAGGTAGTGAAGATGGGGTTATCATTGTGGCATTATTATTTACAACGCCTGTACTTTGCGATTGAGGAGAACTGACAGTTGTGTTAGCAAATGTTTTGATAGGCAGTAAAAATAAAATTACTGCCCAAAGGTACTTGTAGTTTCTGAAGTTGTTGATGTGGTTATGGTTCTTGTAATGTTTGTAACTGTGTCTAATCCGGGGGTTATTAATGTTTCTTGAATTGAAAAAGCTGCTCCATCTGTTGCAATTTTCCAACGTGGCACTTCTTCTAGGTTTGGACTTGTCCAACTAAAATTTACTCCTCCAACTGTTTGGGTGCTTTGAGTTGTAGCAGTAGGGTTGATATATCCTGTTTCAGCTTCGATATTATGTCCACTTGCTGCATATGAGTAACCAGTTCTGTATTGGTATGATGTAATCGTTTCATTTATAACACTTTGACTTGTTGATGAGGTGGTTTGTGACCCTGAGCGAAACTGTGGAACCACAGGTGTTGCGTTTGCGAAATCTATCCATATAACTATTATTCCTATAAATGAAAATTTTATATAATGCAAAAGAACAAGTGCCATAAATTAAAATTGCTAATAAAGCAGAAACTAATGCTAATAACATTCAATCTATTGTAATTGTTACTTTTGTAGATCCGATACAACTTGTACCCGAACCACCAGCAGTACAGGTGTGAACACCAGAACTCAATGACGTTAAAGCAAGTGAGCCAGCTGTACCGCCTGAACCAATAGTAGTTTGTCCACCTAA
>LULU01000198.1_pt1 | contig 15039 bp, 15 predicted proteins | sample 729521 | NCBI WGS metagenome assembly LULU01 (sample SAMN03860281, study PRJNA289734) | marine metagenome | biome: seawater column; feature: ocean; material: water; isolation source: Red Sea water column Station 108 - depth 50m | place: Saudi Arabia: Red Sea | collected 2011-10-15 | depth 50 m | reverse complement strand
AAATTTATTCATCGGACATAAATTTAAAGGTAATTATTTAGATTGTGGATCTTTGAAAGGTTATATTAAATCAGGAATTGAAATTTCTAAGTTATGAAAATTTGTATTATAGGATCTGGTTATGTTGGTTTAGTTAGCGGGGCTTGTTTTTCTGATTTGGGTAATACAGTTACATGTGTTGATAAAGGAATAGTACCGATTTATGAACCCGGTCTACAAGAATTGGTAGTAAGAAATTTAAAAAAAAAAAGACTTTTATTTTCAACAAATATCTCTAATTCAATAAAAAAATCAGATATCATTTTTATATGTGTTGGAACTCCTACCAAAAATAATAAAGCTGATTTGAAATATGTATTTAATGTTACCAAAAGTATAAAATCTAATCTAAACAGGTATAAAATAATAGTTACTAAATCTACAGTCCCAGTTACCACAGGTGATAAAATTACAAAAATCTTAAAATCAAATAAAAATAAAAATAAGTTTGATGTTGTATCCAATCCTGAATTTTTAAGAGAAGGTGAAGCTATTAGAGATTTTCAATTTCCAGATAGAGTTGTAGTAGGCACAAGCAGCAACAAAGCAAATAAAATTATGAAAAAATTATATCTACCTTTAATTAAGAAGGGTGGAAGATATTTTCACACTTCTAGACGATCAGCAGAACTAATTAAATATGCATCAAACGCTTTTTTAGCAACTAAAATTACATTTATTAATGAAATAGCCAATTTATGTGAAAAATCAAACATAGACGTTAAAGAAGTTGCAATTGGCATGGGTTTAGATGAAAGGATTGGAAGTAGATTTCTACGTGCAGGCCCAGCTTATGGTGGATCATGTTTTCCAAAGGATACAAGGGCACTTGTTTCAACTGGTCGAAGTGTTACCTTTAAACCAGGTACAGATGACATGAGAGAGTCCTCTTCATTAAAAATGATACCATCTTTGATAAGGAAGGGTGCACATGTAAATTATTACGAACCAACTGGCAAGAAAAAGGAATTAAAATCCAAGAATATAAACTTTTCTGAAAATATAAAAGATGCTTGTAAAAGTGCAGATTTAATAATTATTCATACAGAATGGAATGAATTTAAGCAACTCAACTTTAAAAAAATTACAAAAAAAAGAAATTTTAAAGTTTTTGATATGAGAAATCTTTACTCAACTTCTGAAATGAAAAAAAATAAAATAAATTATTTTAGTATTGGTAGATAATTAATTAAGATCAAATATTGCATCAACTTCAACTGCAACACCCAATGGAAGGCTATTAGTGCTGACAGCAGCTCTTGCATGTGAGCCAGCTTCATCAAATACACTTTTTATTAGATCTGAGGCTCCATTTATGACTTTTGGCTGCTCAGTAAAATCATCAGTAGAATTAACATATCCAGTAAGTTTCAAACATGATTTAATTTTGGATAAATCATCACCACATGATTTTTTTGCTTGAGATATTATGCTTAATGCACATCTTTTAGCTGCCTCATAACCTTGCTCGGTATTATAATCTTTTCCGAGTTTTCCCTTAATTAAATTTCCATTCTCATCAATTGATATTTGACCAGATATGTATAGTAAATTTCCAGATATTCTAGTAGCAGCATATGATCCAACAGGATCATTAGCTTTTGGTAATTTGATATTTAAATTCTTTAAATTTTCATCTGCTGACATTATTTGCCTTTCTTTTTCTTTTTATTTCTATCGTATTCTTTTCTTTTCTCAATTAAAATTAATGCTTCTTCCATAGTTAATTCAACAGGATCTTTTTCTTCAGGTATAGTCGCATTTAAAGATTTGTATTTAATGTAAGGACCATACTGACCTTTCATGACTCTAACTGGCTTTTTATCTTCAGGGTGTTCTCCTAAATCTTTTATCATAGATGATGAAATTCTTCCTGGTTTAGCTTCAGCAATTAATGTAACAGCTCTATTTAATCCAATTGTGAATAATTCATCCACATTTTCTAGTCTAGCAGATTTATTTTCACATTTAAGGTAAGGACCAAATCTTCCAACATTCACAGTAATATCTTTATCATTTTCAGGATTTTTACCTAAACTTAATGGTAATGAGCATAAGTATTTTGCCTTTTCTAAATCAATATTTTCAATCTCAATTCCTTTAGGGATAGAAACATTTTTTAAATTATTTTCTTCTTTCTTTAATTTTCTTTTTTTCTTTTTAGTTTTTTCATCTTCCTCTATGATTTCTTTTTCAAATTGCAAATATGGACCAAATCTTCCATTTTTAAGAAAAATATCTTTACCTTTATCATTTTTTCCAATGAATTTAGGTTCTGCTAGTGTCAATTGTTGTGCTGCTTTAGATTTTGATAGTGGTCTTGTAAATTTGCAGTCTGGATAATTTGAACACCCAATAAAAGCACCACCTCTAAAACTATTTTTTAAACTTAATTGCCCAGATTCACAAAGCTTGCATTTTCTATCAATATTTCCATCCTTATCGACCTCAAATATTAGTGATCCAAGACTTTCATTTAATAGGTCTAATACTTCTCTGGTTCTTTTTTCTTTCACACCTGAAACATTAGAATTAAAGTCTTTCCAAAAGTTCTCTAAAACTTTTATCCAATTTTCTTTACCGGATGTTATATCATCTAATTGATCTTCTAATTTTGCAGTAAAATCATAATCAACATATTTGGTAAATAATTTTTCTAAAAACGCAGAAAGTAATTTCCCTCTATCAGTTGGGAAAAATCTTTTATTATTTATGTCAGCATAACCTCTATTAGCTATTACTGAAATAATACTTGCATAAGTAGATGGTCTTCCAATTCCTAGCTCCTCTAATTTTTTAACTAGGCTTGCCTCTGAATATCTGGGAGGTGGTTGTGTATAGTGCTGTTCATCAATATGATCTTCAAACATTACATCACCTTTTTCAACATCTGGCAAAATATTTTCATTGTCATCATCATTTTCATCGATCTTATAAAGTTTAAGGAAACCATCAAATTTTAATGTTGAACCACTAGCTTTGAATATATTTTTATCATCATCTGAGTTGATGGTAATAGTTTTTCTATCAAATTTGGCTGACTGCATTTGTGATGATAAAGATCTAGACCATATTAAATTATAAAGTTTATATTGATCAGTACTTAAGTATTTTTTCATATCTTCTGGTTTTCGAATTATTTCTGTTGGACGTATAGCTTCGTGAGCTTCTTGAGCATTCTTTGCTTTTTTGCCACTATAATTTAGAGGTTGTTCTGGTAAATATTTATCACCATAATTCTGCATTATAAAATCTCTGAAAGATGTTATCGCATCTTTTGAAATATTAGTTCCATCTGTTCTCATATAAGTAATTAATCCTACGGTTTCACCTTCAATATCAATTCCTTGATATAGTCTTTGAGCAATTTGCATTGTCCTTGATGCTCCAAAACCAAGTTTACTCGATGCTGTTTGTTGTAATGTCGATGTAGTAAAAGGTCCTGATGGATTTCTGTTATAAGTTTTTGAACTTATATCTGTTATATTATATTTTTTATTTTTTATTTTTGATAAAGCGTCGTTAATATCTTGTTTGTTTTTAAATGAAAATTTCTCAACCTTATTTCCATCTAATTGTGAAATAGTTGTATTTATTTTTTCATTTTTGTTATTTTTAAAAATTATATTTAAAGTCCAAAATTCTTTTGGTTGAAAAACTTCTATTTCCTGTTCTCTTTCGGTTAAAAGTCTTAGAGCTACAGACTGAACTCGACCAGCAGATTTAGAACCTGGTAATTTTGTCCATAGAATGGGGGAGATATTAAAACCTACTAGATAATCTAGAGCTCTTCTTGCCATATAAGCATCAACTAAATGTGGCTCTATTTTTCTTGGATTATCTATTCCATTTGTAACTGCTTTTTTTGTTATTTCGTTGAAAACAACTCTTTCAACTTCTTTATCTTTTAATAATTTTTTTTCTTCAAGAAACTCTTTTACATGCCAAGCTATTGCTTCACCTTCTCTGTCAGGGTCAGTAGCTAGAATAATTTTTTTTGAATCTTTAGCACTATCTGTAATTTCTTTTAAATATTTTTTTGAAAAACTATCTACTTCCCAAATCATTTTAAAATCATTTTCAGGATCAACAGAACCATTTTTCGAAGGCAGATCTCTTATATGTCCATAGCTTGCAAGAACTGTATAATCTGATCCTAAATATTTATTAATTGTTTTTGCTTTTGCTGGACTTTCAACAATTACTAGATTCATATTTAGAGAACGTACTTAAAACAGTTAAACTGTCAAATTATTAAATTTTTGTCTTAGTTTCTTCTTTATTTATCAAGCGTTTAACGTTTTCTCTATGAGTGTAAAAAATTAAAATAAACATTATGAAGTAAAACATAATGTTATCATTACTATAAAAAAATATAAAAATAGGAACACTTAATGATCCAAGAATTGATCCTAATGATGAGTATTTAGAAATTAAATATGTAATTACCCAAACAATACCAAAAACAATACCCAAAAAATAATTTAAAATAATCAACATTCCAACATATGTTGCAACACCCTTACCACCTTTAAATTTTAACCATATTGGAAAAACATGTCCTAAAAAAACAGATAATGAACAAATGTAAATAAATTCTGGATAATTTAACTTAACATAAATTATTGGCAAAACCGCTTTTAAAATGTCTAGTAATAAAGTTGAGTAACCTAAAAATTTATTGCCAGTTCTTAAAACATTGGTGGCGCCTATATTACCCGATCCTGTTTCTCTTATGTCTTTTTTTAAAAAAATTTTTGTTAATAAAAAACCAAAAGGAATAGAACCTAATAAATATGATAAAAGTGATAAAATAAATATTTCCATTTAAATATTGTAAAGCTCTTGTCCTTTTACGAATGTATTGGTTACTTTTCCTTGTAATCTCTTATTTTCAATTGACGTATTTTTTGATTTAGAAACCAAATTTTCTTGCTTTACTATCCAAGGTTTATTTATATCTACAATACAGAAATCTGCATCATTACCTACAGATAAATTACCTTTATTAATTTTCAAAATTTTTGATGGATTGGAGGTTAATGCAGCAATAATTTTTTCAAGTTTTACAGATCCATTGTGATATAATTCTAATGACAAGGATAATAACGTTTCAATACCAGTTGCTCCTGTTGCGGCTTGAGCAAATGTTAATCTTTTTTGCTCTTCATCTTCAGGTTTGTGATCTGAAACTATTACATCGATTGTACCATCATTTAATCCTTGCACTAAACTTAATCTATCATCTTCGGTTCTAAGTGGTGGTGACAATTTTAAAAAAGTTCTAAAGTCACCAATATCATTTTCATTTAAAGATAAATTATTTATTGATACCCCACAGGAAAATCTTACTTTATCTTTTCTATCTCTGATAATTTCAACTGCTTTTCCTGATGAAATCTGAGAAATGTGATAACGACAATTATATTCTTCTAATAATGTTAAATCTCTCTCTATAATTATTAGTTCAGCTATTTCTGGGATACCTTGCAAACCAAGTTTTGTCGAAATTATTCCATCATTTATCATGCCATTTTCAGCTAATTCTTGATCTTCCGCATGTTGCATTATTAAAGATCCTAAATCTTTTGCTGAATTCATTATTCTGGACATAACTCTTGTATTCTGAATTGTTCTAATTCCATCTGTAAATGCTATTATCCCTTTACTTTGCAGAAGACCAAACTCTGTCATATTTGTACCTTCAGTACCCTTTGTTAGAGATGTATTGGATCAGTATTAGGCATTGTTACAACTGAGGTTACTCCCCCGGATAATGCAGCATTGCTCAAAGTTCTGAAATTTTCTTTATATTCATAACCTGGTTCACCCACAAATACTCTCATATCAACTATACCTGGGAAAATATAATTCTCTTTTAAATCAATAACTTTTTCTCTACTAGGAATGTTGTTTTTATTCACCTTTTTTCCAACACCTTCAATTTTTCCATCTTCACCTATTATTAATCCTCCTATCTCACTTATGTTGTTATGAGGATCAATTATATTTGCGTTAATAAAGTATTTTTTTTTCATCATTCACAAAAAATTTTTAAACATGCCATTCTTATCGCAACACCTAATTCAACTTGTTCTTTTACAACACTCATATTGGTGTCATCAGCTAGTTTTGTATCAATTTCAATACCGCGGTTCATTGGACCAGGATGCATAATAATTGAATCTGATTTTGCATATTCTAATTTATCCTGTGTTAGTCCATAGTATTCATAATACTCTCTATTAGATGACAGGAATGAACTACTCATTCTTTCATTTTGAAGTCTAAGCATCATTACTATGTCGCAATCTTTTACACCTTTCTTCATATTTGAAAAAATATTAACCCCAAATTTTTCTATATCTTTTGGTAAAAGGTTTGAAGGAGCTACAATATTAACTTCGGCACCCAACATGTTTAGCAAGTAAATATTAGATCTTGCTACTCTTGAATGTAGAATATCTCCACAAATTGCAACCTTTAATCCTTGAATTTTTTTTTTCCTATTCAATATAGTTAATGCATCAAGTAATGCTTGGGTAGGGTGCTCTCTCCTTCCATCACCAGCATTTAAAACAGCACAATTAACTTTTTGAGATAAAAGATTACAAGCTCCTGAATCTTGATGTCTAATAACTATTATATCAGGATGCATTGCATTTAATGTCATTGCAGTGTCTATTAGCGTTTCACCTTTTTTAATTGCTGAGTTTGTTATATTCATTGACATAACATCTGCACCTAATCTTTTTCCTGCTAGCTCAAATGAGCTTTGTGTTCTTGTTGATGGTTCAAAAAAGAGGTTAATTTGAGTTTTCCCCTTAAGTAAATCTAATTTTTTATTTTTGCTTTTGTTTAATTCAATAAATTTTTCAGCTTCTTTTAAGATTAAATTAACATCATTTATTGATAAATCTTGAATACCTAGGAGATGTTTTTGAGAAATTTTAATAGCTTTGGTTTTAGTTGCCATTAAAACCAACTCTATAGCCACAAAGGTTGATTAATGCAAGTATTAATTATTAATAAAATCTATGGCACCCTGTAAGATAAATGCAGCAGCATTTTTATCTATATTTTTTTCTCTTTTAGTTACGTTAATACCTAAATTTTCGGTTAATTTAAACGCTCCAACTGTTGATAATCTTTCATCCCAAAGACTTATTGGAAGATCAATTTCTTTTGATATTGCTTTTGACACATCATTTACTGATTGAGAGGATTTACCTAAGCTACCATCCATATTAATTGGATTGCCAATAATTATTCCTTTAATATTATTTTCTTTAATAATATCCTCTAATTCATTGATAAGATCTTCAAATTTGGATTTGTTTATTGTTTTAAGCGGTGTGGCAATTTTTTGATTTTCATCACATATAGCTACACCAATTCTCTTTGAACCTAAATCAAGACCAATTAATCTAGATGTATTTAGCTGTTTCTTTTTAAATTCCTCAATTGTGATCATATTGTATATTATTTACTTAAGTGATAGTTTGCGGCAATATTTTTACCATATGAGTATAGATCTTAAAACAGTAAAGCACATTTCGAAATTAGCAAGAATTTCTATTGATGATGAAAAAGCTAATAAATTAAAGGGCGACTTAAATAATATATTTGAATTTATAGAAAAATTAAATGAATTAAATACTGATAATGTTCAAGCCTTAACATCAATTGCTGAAACCACCCTAAGATTTAGAAAAGATGAAATTAAATCAGAAAATATCAGAGAAAAAATTTTAAAAAACTCACCTGAAGAAAATAAAGATTTTTTTGTTGTACCAAAGGTTGTTGAATAATGTCAGATATAACAAGTCAAAGTTTATTCGAATTAACATCGAATATAAAAGAAAAAAAACTATCTTCAGGGGAAATTACAAAAGCATTTATAGACCGTGCTGAAAAATCAAAAAAATTAAATGTTTATGTTACGGATAATTTTGAAAAAGCAATAGATCAATCAAAGAAATTTGATTCTAATCCTAACTTTGATTTAAAACTACCAGGTATTCCCATTGCTGTTAAAGATTTATTTTGTACAAATGGAGTTAGAACAACAGCAGGTAGCAAAATATTAAATAACTTCGTTCCCACATATGAGTCTACAGTTACTCAAAATTTGTGGAGTCAAGGAGCAATACTTCTTGGTAAACTTAATTGTGATGAATTTGCTATGGGCTCTTCAAATGAAACTAGTTTTTTTGGAAATGTTCAAAATCCGGTAGGAGAAAATTTAGTCCCTGGTGGATCTTCAGGAGGTTCTTCTGCAGCTGTCGCTGCAAATTTAACTCCAGTTACCATTGGAACAGATACAGGTGGATCTATTCGTCAACCAGCATCATTTACAGGAACTGTTGGACTTAAACCTACATATGGAAGTTGTTCTCGTTATGGAATTGTAGCATTTGCTTCATCTTTAGACCAAGCAGGACCTATGACGAAAAATGTAAGAGACTGTTCTATGCTTTTAGAGGTGATCTCTTCATTTGATCAAAAAGATTCAACTTCAATTGATTACAAAAGAAATAATTATTCAAAAGAATTATCAAAAGATATTAAAGGAAAGAAAATTGGTATTCCTAAAGAATATAGAGTTGACAATATGCCTGACGAAATTGAACAGCTATGGAAAAATGGTATCTCATATGCAAAAGATTGCGGAGCAGAAATTATCGATATTTCGCTTCCACATACTAATTACGCATTACCAACTTATTATATTGTTGCACCAGCTGAAGCATCTTCAAATCTAGCAAGATATGATGGTGTTAAATATGGATTTAGATCTCCTGGTCAAAATTTAATAGAAATGTACGAAAAAACTAGATCTGAAGGTTTTGGTGATGAAGTTAAAAGAAGAATTATGATTGGAACTTATGTTTTATCTTCTGGTTACTATGATGCCTATTATCTAAAAGCGCAGAAAGTAAGACAATTAATAAAAAAAGATTTTGATGATGCCTTTTCTAAAGTTGATGCAATTTTAACTCCATCTACTCCAAGCTCAGCATTTAAAATTGGTGAAAAAACAAATGATCCAGTATCAATGTATTTAAATGATATATTTACAGTTCCAATAAATCTAGCGGGCTTACCAGGTATTTCTATACCAGCTGGTAAAGATAAAAATAATTATCCTTTAGGCCTTCAAGTAATTGGAAAACCTTTTGATGAGCAAAATATACTTAATATTTCTTATGCATTAGAAGATAAGATTAATTTTAAAAATGATATTTCAGACTGGTGGTTAAGTGAGTAAAAATAGTGAATATCTTATTGAAAGAGAAAATAAACAATATGAAGTGATAATTGGTTTAGAAGTGCACGCTCAAGTTACTTCAGAGTCAAAACTTTTCTCTCAATCATCAACAAAATTTGGTGCAGAACCAAACACACAAGTTAGTCTCGTAGATGCAGCATTTCCAGGAATGTTACCAGTTATAAATGAATTTTGTATTGAACAAGCAATTAAAACTGGAATAGGACTTAAAGCCAAAATAAATAAAAAATCTGTCTTTGATAGAAAAAATTATTTTTATGCAGATTTACCCCAAGGATATCAAATCTCTCAATACAAATATCCAATTGTCGGTGAAGGAAAAGTAATTTTAGATATGCCGAATGGTCAAAAAGAAATTGGAATTGAAAGATTACACTTAGAGCAAGATGCAGGTAAAAGTATTCATGATATTGATCCAAATAATACATTAGTTGATTTAAATAGATCTGGAGTGGCTTTAATGGAAATAGTAAGTAAGCCTGATTTGAGATCTCCAGATGAAGTCAACGTTTATATAAAAAAATTAAGATCGATAATGAGATATTTAGGAACATGTGATGGCAATATGCAAGAAGGTTCTTTGAGGGCAGATGTTAATGTATCAGTAAGATTAAAAGGGGAGACTGAATTTGGCACCAGGTGTGAAATTAAAAATGTTAATTCAATAAAATTTATGCAAATGGCAATAATATCCGAAGCAAATAGACAAATAGATTTGTTAGAGGAGGGGAAAGAAATAGATCAAGAGACAAGACTTTTTGACACTAAAAGAAATGAGACAAGATCTATGAGATCAAAAGAAGACGCGCATGATTACAGATATTTTCCTGATCCAGATCTATTACCGCTTGAAATAAGCCAAGAGTTAATTGAAAAAATAAAATCAGATATACCTGAATTACCAGATGAAAAGAAAAAAAGATTTATAGATAAATTTAATCTTTCACCATATGAAGCAACAATTTTGGTATCTGATATTGAAACATCAAATTTCTTTGAAGAAGTTATAAAAAATTCAGATGTTAAATTAGCAACAAACTGGATTACAGGTGAATTATTTGCAGTTTTAAATGAAAAAAATTTAGAAATATCTCAAAGCCCAGTTAGTGCTAAAAATCTATCAAAACTTATAAACCTTATAAAAGATGGAACTATATCAGGAAAAATAGCTAAAACGGTTTTTGAACAAATGATAGATGGAGATCAAGATCCATTAATAATAGTAAAAGAAAAAGGTTTAAAACAAGAAAGCGATCCAAAAGCGATAGAGGAATTGATAAATAAAGTTATTGAAAATAATTCAGATAAGGTTGCTGAATATAAATCTGGTAAAGATAAATTATTTGGTTTTTTTGTTGGTCAAGCCATGAAAGAAAGTAAAGGAAAAGGCAATCCTCAATTAATAAACAAAATATTAAAAGAAAAGTTGAATGGATAAAAATTTCATAATTGATCAAAATATGATCAATTATATTTTTTCACATACAAATAATCTTCACAAAGTACAAAAAAAATTATTAAAATATAACGAAAAACTTGGTCATATTAAAAAATTACAAATTTCAATTCTACAAGCTAACTTCATACAATTTATCATAAAAATTAATAACTATAAATCATATTTAGAAATTGGCACTTTTACAGGTTACAGCATTTTATCTGCTGCACTTGCCTTACCTAAGAATTGCAAATTAATTGGTATAGATAAAAATTTAAAAACTAACAATGAGGCAATTAAGTTTTTTAAAGAAGCAAAGCAAGATAAAAAAATAAATCTTCTTTGTGAAAATGGAAAAATTGCTCTTGAAAATCTAATTAAGAAAAAGGAAAAATATGACGTGATATTAATTGATGCAGATAAAGAAAATTATATAAATTATTTTAATCAGTCTCTTAAATTAAAAAGCAAAAAGGGTATAATTTTAATTGATAATACACTTTGGAAAGGAGATGTTGCAAATCCAAAGATAAAAGACAAATTAACTATAAAATTAAGAGAATTTAATAAATACATAAAAAAATCACCTATTAATAAGTATATTTTACCAATTGGTGATGGTTTTACAGTTTGTTGGTAATTATGTTTGAAATCCTATCTTTTTATAAAATATCAAAACTTAATAAATTAAAAATTATTAAAAAAAATATTTTAAAAGAAACTAATAAGCTTGATATTAAAGGTCTTATAATATTATCTCCTGAAGGAATTAATGGTACAATATCAGGTAGTCATAAAAAAATTAAACTTACAATTACAAAAATAAAGAATATCTTATCAATTGATAGATTTGATATTCAAAATAAATTTAACTCAAAAATATTACCATACACAAAAAATAAAGTTAAAATAAAAGATGAGGTAGTTCCAATTAATGAAAAAATTAATTTTAAAAATTTTTTTAATAAGAAATATTTATCACCTAAAAAATGGGACGAATTTATATCTAAAAAAAATATTAAACTGATTGATGCCAGAAAACCTTTTGAATATAAGATTGGTACATTTAAAAATGCTCTTAATCCAGAAACTAAAAATTTTAGAGATTTTAAAAATTATTTATCAAAATTTAATAAAGATGAATCAATAGGGATGTTTTGCACCGGAGGTATCAGATGTGAAAAAGCGTCTAATTATCTTAATAATAAAGGTTTTAAAAATGTTTATATGCTTAAGGGTGGTATCTTAAATTATCTTAACAAAACTGATCCAAAAAAAAGTAAGTGGAATGGTGAATGTTTTGTTTTTGATAAAAGAGTTACTATTAAAAAAAACCTAGAAATTGGAAATTATACTGTTTGTGGTGGTTGTAGAATGCCATTGCATAAAAAACTAACCAAATCAAAAAAGTATAAAGTAGGCCTATCATGTCCAAATTGTTTTGATAAATTGACAAATGATCAAATAAAACGTTTCACAATGAGGCACAATCAAATAATAAATTCAAAAAAATAATATCATGAATATATTAAGTGATGACATCAAAGAATTAATTAAAAAATTAGCGATACCTGCATCTGTAGGTACACTCTTTCAAACGTTATATAATATTGCTGATACATATTTTGCAGGAAAAATATCACCTGAAGCTTTGTCAGCTTTAACAAAATCTTTTCCAATTTATTTTATTATTATTGCCTCATCTATTGGTATCACAGTTGCAGGTACATCACTGATAGGTAATAGCATTGGAGAAAAAAATAATAAAAATGCTTCAATTTATTTCTGCCAATTAATTTTCTTTTCTTTTTTGATAATTCTGTTGATTACTTTTATTGGTTTAAATTATGCATCAGACCTTTTTTCAATTATGGGTTCAACTAACGAGGTAATAAATCTTGGCTTACAATATACAGATATCATTTTCCTTGGTTCGTTTATTTTTATTTTAGTTGTTGCATTAAATTCATTACTTCATGCAGAAGGCGATACGAAAACTTATAGAAATGCTTTAATATTATCTTTTTTTTTAAACATATTGTTAAATCCAATTTTAATATTTGGATTTTATTTCATACCAGCTTTGGGTATGAAGGGTATTGCAATAGCAACTCTAATTGCTCAAACGGTCGCTTTTTTAATTATATTTAAAAAAGTTTTAAAAAGTAAATTAATTAAAAACATACTTATTTCTTATTTTATTCCTAAATTTTTTTTTTTAAAAAATATTTTTTTTCAATCTATGCCAATAATAATTTCAATTTGCGGTTATTCTATTGCTTCTGCTATTGTATTCAAATATGCAGGTTTATCAGGAGAATATGCAGCAGCTGGTTATGGAGCTGGCACCAAAATAGAACAAGTGGTTTTATTGCCAATCTTGGGAATAAATACAGCAATTATCACAATTATTGCTCAAAATTTTGGTGCACGAAATATTTTAAGAATTAAAGAAACGTACTTCCAAGCTATAAAATATGCTTTCATTATAATGATTATTTCTTCTTTTATTATTTATTTTGGTGCTGAAATGATAACAAAATTATTTTCAAAAGATTTAGAGGTCGTTGAATTTGGAAAATTATATTTAGAGATTTCAGCCTTTGTGCTACCAGCTTATCCAATATTTTTTTTATCAAATGGTTTTTTTATGGCTTTAAAAAAAGCTGAAAACGCATTAATTGCTAATATTTGCCGAAATGGAATTTTTCCATTTGTCGTATTTTATACTGCAATTTATTTTAATTCTGACTTTTCTGAATTTTTTTGGTTATGGGTAATATTCAATTGGATTTTCTCTCTGATGTATCTTGGTTATACTTATTTTTATTTGAATTATAAATTAGACAAAATTAGAGCTATCAACTAACCATTCATAAAGGTGTTCTGAAAACGATCTTCTTACAAATAAATTAACATTATTCTTTGACTTGTGATGAAGAATTACATCAATATGATTTACTATCGTTTGTGTTGATGAACCAACATTATTTTTAAATTTTTCGAAATTAAAAGGTGATCCAGATGATAATAATTCAAATATATTTTCTCCTTTTATATTTATGCAAATTAATTGTGAAGAGATATCAGTAATTGATCCAAAATTTAAAGACGAAATATCTTTATAAAGTTGATCAAAAATATTTGAATTTTTATTTTCATCAAAATATATCATCCATTCATCCGGACTTAGCCACAAAACATCATAGTTTTCATTTGATGAACTGGTATTTGACTCAGAAGGTAAAATAATAGATAGAATTTTACCCACTTTGGTAAAAAATTCTTTATTTTTTCCCCTGATATTAATTTTAATTTTTTCTTCAGATAAATTAATATCGATATTGTTTTTATTAATATTCGAAATATTTGGATGTAAAATGTCAAGCATTTAGTCTTTTATTCTCCTTGTCTAAAAAAATTGTGTCAGAAACGGTCACATTAATGTTTTTGTTTTCCATCGGAATAATTAACTTTTGACCCTTCATTGTTTTACCACTTCTAACTACAGCCAAGGCAATTGATTTATTTAGGTTTGGACTAAAATAGCTTGAAGTTACATGTCCTAGCATATCTATAGGCTTTGATTTAATGTCTGAAACAATTTGAGCACCTTCTTCCAAAATTTCTTTTGGATCATCTGTAAGTAGTCCTACCAATTGCTTTCTATCTTCTCTAATAGTATCACTTCTATATAAAGATCTTTTACCAATGAAGTCATATTTCTTTTTACTTACAATCCAATCCATCTGTAAGTCTGAAGGAGTCATTGTGCCGTCTGTATCTTGTCCAACAATAATGAAACCTTTTTCAGCTCTGAGTAGGTGCATTGTTTCGGTACCATAAGGTGTCAAATTAAACTCTTTCCCAGCTTCTATACACATTTTCCATAATGAATGTCCATATTTCGACTCTATGTTAATTTCATAGCTTAGTTCACCTGTAAAACTTATTCTCATTATTCTACAATTTATATTTTCAATTTTATCTTCTTTAAATGACATATGAGGGAAGTTTTCATCACTTAAATCTAAATTTGGAAAAAGTTTGTTAAGGATTTTTTTTGAATTTGGACCACAAATACTTGCTGTAGAATAATGATCTGTCACTGATGTTAAATAAACATCTAACTCTGGCCACTCCGTTTGTAAATAATCCTCAAGTTTGCTTAATACATTTGCAGCTCCCCCAGTGGTGGTTGTCATTAGGTAATGATTTTCAGATATTCTTGTAGTAACACCGTCGTCATAAACCATACCATCCTCGTTTA
>LULU01000257.1_pt1 | contig 15381 bp, 17 predicted proteins | sample 729521 | NCBI WGS metagenome assembly LULU01 (sample SAMN03860281, study PRJNA289734) | marine metagenome | biome: seawater column; feature: ocean; material: water; isolation source: Red Sea water column Station 108 - depth 50m | place: Saudi Arabia: Red Sea | collected 2011-10-15 | depth 50 m | reverse complement strand
GCAGCAAAATTATATCCTGCTAATGCCACAACAAATTCCAGTCATGGAGTTAGGAAAATAGAAAATCTATATAAGATCTTTGAATTAATGCAAGATTCTGGAATGCCTCTTTTAATTCATGGGGAAGTGACTGATTCTGAAGTAGATGTATTCGATAGAGAAGAAGTTTTTATAGATAAAGAACTTTCTCAAATAACCAAAAGATTTCCAAAATTAAAAATCGTTCTAGAACATATAACCACCTCTTACGCAGTGGATTTTGTGCAAGAAAATAATATTGGGGCTACTATTACTCCGCATCATTTGCATATAAATAGAAATGCAATGTTTTTTGGAGGCTTAAATAGTGATTTTTACTGCTTACCAGTTGCTAAGAGGGAAAATAATAGACTCGCTTTAAGGAGAGCGGCAACAAGTGGGAAAAAATGTTTTTTCTTGGGGACTGACTCTGCTCCACACCTTAGGAAGTGGAAGGCTTTTTGTGGATGTGCAGGCATTTTTAATTCGCCAGTAGCAATAGAAAGCTACTTAACAGTTTTCGAAGAGGAGGATGCTCTAGATAATTTTGAAAAGTTTGCAAGTTTGAATGGCCCTAATTTTTATAATGTCCCACCAAATAAAGAAAAATTAAAATTAGTTTCTAGACCTAACAAAATTAAAGAATATATTGATGTTGTTGAAGAAAAAAATATTGTCGGACAAATAAAACCATTTCATGCAGGTGAAACTTTACAATGGCAAGTAGAAGGAATAGTAAATTAAAAAATTAGATTTAATCTGACGGAGTGTGGCGGAATTGGTAGACGCGCCGGACTTAAAATCCGTCGAGCGATTTAGCTCGTGGGGGTTCAAGTCCCCCCACTCCCATTATTTAATTATTTATTTTTAGTTCTGACGATAACTTCCAATAGTTGTTATGTTTTAACTAAGCAACCATAAATTAAAATGGAAAGTTTTTTCAATAATTCATTCGCTACTTTAATTGCTTATATCGGAATTATTTCTACCTATTTATTGGTTATCCCATTGTTACTATTTTACTGGATGAATAATAGATGGAATATTATGGGCAAATTTGAAAGATTAGGAATTTATGGCCTTGTATTTCTTTTCTTTCCAGGTTTAATTTTATTTTCTCCATTTTTAAATCTCAGACTAAAAGGAAGTGGTAAAGGGTAAATAATTGACTAAAGGAAAAGTTATACAAATAGGTTTATTTATTTCATTAATAGGATTAATTAGTTATAAATTTGCACCGCAAATTGGTATCGATAATTTTACAGCCACTACTCTATCAAGTTGTATCTTGATTTTGATTGTTATTACTTGGGTAACATCTTATGTTTATAGAGTTGTAAATGGAAAAATGACTTTTATGGAACAAAGGAAGCGTTATAGAAAAGAGTATGAAAAAGTTGTTAATGATAAACTAGAAACCAAATTCAACTCATTGTCAAAGGAAGAGCAGCAAAAACTTATGGAAGATTTAGAGAAAAATCCATAAATTTTTCATAGAAAAATATCTAAAAATTATGAAAGATAACAAAATGCAAATTACTAAAAATGAATCTTTATCTAAGGTAGATGAGATGTTTTGTGAGTTAAAAAATAAAAAAAAATTTGCTTTAATGCCTTTTATAATGGCTGGGGATCCCAATATTGAAATAACGTCTGAGATCTTATTAAAGTTACAAGAAAATGGAGCTGACCTTATTGAATTAGGTATCCCGTATAGTGACCCACTTGCAGATGGACCTGTTATTCAAGTGGCGGCCTCTCGCGCCTTAAAGTCAGGTACTAGCTTAAGAAAAGTAATTAAACTTTTAGAGTCTTTAAAAGGTAAATTAAATATCCCCATCATCCTTTTTTCTTACTTGAATCCATTACTATGTTTTGGCTTTGAAAGGTTTTGTGAGATGGCATCTGATGCTGGAGTTTCTGGACTAATAGTTCCTGACCTCCCTTTGGAGGAAGCTTATAAATTTTCTAAAATAGTTAGTAACCATTCTATGGACTTAATTTTATTGGTAGCGCCAACTACTCCTTTTGAAAGAATGAAACAAATATCAAATCATACAAAAGGCTTTACTTATTTAGTAAGTGTTACAGGTGTCACTGGTGAGAGAAACAAAATGGAAAATAGAGTAGAAAATCTTATTGCTAAATTAAAAGATGTAAATAGCAATCCAATTGCTGTTGGTTTTGGAATATCAACTCCAGAACATGTTAATAAAGTTCGTGAGTGGGGAGCAGATGGAGTAATTATTGGGAGTGCATTTGTAAAACGAATCTCGAGCTCAAGTGAAAAAGATGTTGTCGATCATGTTGGTGAGTTTTGTAAAGAAATGCGTTTAGCTGCTGATCAAAAAAAATAAATACAAAGATAATTTATTAATTAAAAGAATTATTTATAGAAAATTAATTAAAAATGTTATTACCAATTTATTGTTGTTGTCTTTAAGATTCTTCTGTAGGTAATAATCTGATTTGTTTTCTTCCGAGCTTAATTTCGAATTCATCACCTGCTTTTAAATCAAGAAGTGCTGTATATGCTTTCCCAATCAGAAGATTTCCATTGCCTTGAACTGTAGCAATATAACTAAGTTTTCTTCCACCTTTTCCAATACCTGCAACTCCAGAATCACCAAGATTAACCCCTTTTGCTTCTAAAAGTGCTTCATAAAATGCGGTAAAGTTTAAGCGTTCACCTCCGTTTTTTTTAGTGGAAACATATCCACAGGCGCGAACTAGGTCAGATTTGCTAACATCACCAAGTTCTTTAACTTTTGCAAGGAGATCGCTACCAGTTAGCATAATTAATTAAAAGAAAGTTGTATTAAATAACATAGCAATCTGCGTGTAATATATGCAATTATTAAGTATCTATTCATTCTATTATTTATATTTAAAAATGGAAAAGTTTGTAGTTTTTGGAAGGTACTGTGAAGATGCAATTATTAAAAGGGAACCATTTCGAGAACAACATCTTAAGAGACTTAAAAACTTAAAAGATAGCGATATTTTAGTTACATTAGGGCCAACAAAATGTACCAAATATTTGTTTGGAATTTTTAATGCTAATGATGTAAACGAGTTGAAAGATCTTATTGAGGAGGATATATATTGGGAAAAAGGTATATGGATTAATTATGATATTTATCCCTGGATTCAAGCATTTTAAATATGATTTACGAAAAAATTTAGTAATTATTAACTATTTATTAAAAGAATTAATTTAACTTAAAAATACATATTATTTTTGCTTTAATAATTCAATTATTTATCTTATTTAGGAGTTAAAACGATATTTATTTAAACGTTAGTTTTAAGAGGTTATATCATTTTTAATTAAAAATATATTATTTTAAATAATATTTATTTACTAGTATCTTGATTTATCTGGTTTACTAATGAGTCGATATCTAATTGATTATATGGTGGTGTTTGTTTTGTTTCTAGATAATCGTTCTTGATATTGTTTAACCATTTTTGCTCAATCTTTATAAGATTTTTTGCAATATTGAACATGCCGCCTTTTTTATATAATTCTTTCATTTTGAGAATAATCTCGGAGGTTCTACTCGATTTAATATTTAATTCATTTGCTAAGTCTTTTTGGGTAAATCCATGCGTTTTTAACCAATCTTTAATGAAGGAGACGAGTTCTTTTTCTTCCTGTATAGATAATTTACTCATTCAATAAAAAGGAAATAACTTATTAAGCTTATTCTCTGCTCTTGCTCTTATTGAAGGAGTCATGTATTTGCTCCATATACTGAGTACTGCTGTGAGGGCTACAAAATCATCACTAAAACCAACTAAAGGCATAAAGTCAGGGAAAAGATCAAATGGCATAATCAAATATGCTAGAGCAGCCATTAATGAAACTCTCACTTGTGCAGGAGTATAAGGATCTAATGCCATCTCCAAAACTTCTAAGGCAGGCTTGGCAATTGTTCTTCCCGCTTTAATAAGAATCTTGATAATGATATTTTCATCAAATGTTGAACTTTCTAAAACTTCAGCATCATAGATTTTTTCTTGAGTTTTGTAATTCTCTTTCATCCTTATAAATGAAATTTAAATATTTTTAATGGAATTTTTAGCTAATACTATCAACTAATCCATTCTGTATTCCTGCTTTTCTAAGTTTTCTTAAAGCACGTTGAACAACTTGTCGGCAATATTCCCTGCTACAACTCATATGTCTTGCAACTTCAGCTAAAGTTCTCCATTCATTTGAGCCGTCTAAACCAAATCTTAAGCTTACTATCTTTCTTTCTTTCTCAGTTAAATTTGCTTTATCTAATAACTTCCAAGCCGAGGCTGTCCTTTCGGCTAATTCGGCTAATTCCATTGGGGGAGTTTGATCACTTGGAAGAATATCAACTAACTCGGAAGGATCTGATTTTGATTTAACAGTACCTTGGAGACTAACAGTGATGCTTCTCAATTCACAAGAAAGGAGTTCGTCAATTTCCTCTTTGGTTATTTTCATTTCTTCAGCTAGCTCATCACTAGTAGGTGGAATACCCTTAAGTTGCATAAGCTTTGATTTTGCTGATCTTAGTTTTGTAAGTTTTTCATTAATGTTAACAGGGATCCTTATCGTTCTACTTTGAGTTGACAATGCTCTATTTAAACCTTGCCTAATCCACCAATAAGCATAGGTGGAAAATCTATGTCCTCTAGACGGATCATATTTTTCTACGGCCCTTGTAAGACCTAATGTACCCTCCTGAATTAAGTCCAGTAATTCTAATCCTTTCCCTTGGTATCTCTTGGCGAGGTTGACAACTAGTCTTAGGTTGGCTGTTATCATCTCGTTTTTAGCTTTTTCACCAATTTTTATCTTTTTTCTCTCAGCTTCGGAGTATTCACAAGCGGGGCCTTTCCCTCCTGCCTCTTGACATCTATTAACAAGTACTACCATTTCTTGGACTTTTCTGCCCATTGTGAGTTCTCTTTCGGGAGTCAAAAGTTGATGACGACCTATTTCACCAAGAAAATCGCTTAATGAACTCACGATTTACCTCATTGTTGATATATTTAACTTATAGTCAATTCAGTAATAAGCCATACATGTAATAATTAATTAATAATTAATTAATAATTATTAATTAGTTAATTAACATTATTTTTTTAAAGTTTTAGGTAAAAAAATTAAAAATTATAAATTTTAATTATTTAATTTTTTCTTCTTGATTCTAGAACAGCAAGTACATCTCTCCACTCAACCCCTTTATGCATAAGGGCTACTTGCAGATGATAAATTAAATCAGCAGCTTCATTTGAGATTGAATTTTTATCATTATCTTTGCAAGCCATTATAAATTCTGCAGATTCCTCTCCTATTTTTTTCAAAATAGTATTACTACCTTTTGTTAATAAATGATTTGTGTAACTTTTTTCTGATGGATTTATTGATCTTTCGTTAATTGTATTGAATAATTCAGAGCAAATATTTGAGAAGGGAGTTGTTTTTTTCTCTTTTTTATCACTTTGATTAATTTTGATTTCGTTGAAAAAACAACTTTTTTCCCCAGTGTGACATGCTCCTGAACCATTTTGTTCAATCAAAAGGATTAGTGCATCATTATCGCAGTCGAATCTTATCTCCTTAAGTATTTGGGTACTTCCACTTGTAGCTCCTTTTCTCCAAATTTCGGATCTTGATCTACTCCAATAATGAACGTTTTTGGTTTCAAGTGTCATTGTCAAAGATTCTTTGTTCATCCAAGCAAGCATAAGAATTGATCCGTCAAGCCAATCTTGTGCTATTGCAGGGATTAATCCATAATTATCAAAGCGTAGATCCTCTATCGAAAAATTAGTTGAATAAGTCATTATGTTCGTTATGTTAAATCCTACTCAATGTGTTTTATTAAAAATTATCCTAACAGTTAATTGATGTATATTCATTCTCTGAAATTTTCATGCAGCAAAAGTTACGAGGATTTTCCCTGTTCACATAGGCAATGGCGCCATGAAGGCCACTGCAGATTTGTGCATGGATATTCAAGATCATTCACCTTTTGGTTCACTGCAAAAAAATTAGACCTAAATGGTTTTGTTGTCGATTTTTCAAGTCTAAAGCCCCTAGAAAATAGACTAAAGGAGCAATTTGACCATACTTTTCTAATAAATAAAGATGACCCTTTGCTGAATTACTGGGAAAAATTACATGACTTAGATGCTTTAGATCTGAGAATTATGGATAATGTGGGAATGGAGTTCACCTCTGAATTAATTTGGAGATGGGCTAATGAATACTTACAGGATAAGGATAAGGGCAGAACATGTTGTTGGAAAACAGAATCAAAAGAAAATAAATCGAATAAAGCAAGTTATGAGGAAATTCCTGATTGGTTCAAATCTTAGATTAAAGTTGTTAATTTTAAAGTCATATAGGATTCTTTAATTAGATATTTAATCAACATTTATCTCTCCATTAATCAGATAAATATTAATCTCGTCTTTATTAAGGTAATGATTATTCAATATATTATTTGAAATTTTTGTCTCAATTTGTTTTTGAATAATTCTTTTTAAAGGCCTTGCACCATAGGCATGATCGAAACTATTTTCGACAAGTTGGTTAATTGCTTCATCCGTAATTTTGAATTTTAAGTTTTTTTTGTTAAGTCTTTTTTCTAAATGTTGAAGCTGGATTTTTGCAATTTCTTTTATGTCATTTAATTCTAAATTATTAAAAATAACTATTTCATCAAGTCGATTTAAAAACTCAGGCTTGAAAAATTTTTTAATTTCATTATCTACAACTTTTTTAATTTCATTTGTATCTTCTTTTCTAACTGATAAATCATTTATTGATTGACTTCCTAAATTACTTGTGAGAACAATGATTGAATTTTTGAAATTGATTGTACGACCTTGACCATCAGTAATGATTCCATCATCAAGAACCTGTAAGAGAATATCTAAAATATCTTTGTGAGCTTTCTCTATTTCATCTAGGAGTATTAATGAATAAGGATTTTTGCGTACAGCTTCAGTTAGTTGACCGCCTGATTCGAAACCTAAATATCCAGGAGGCGCACCTATAATTTTGCTCACTGAATGCTTTTCCATATATTCAGACATATCCAGTCTTGTAATTGAAGAATTTGAATCGAATATTATTTTGGCTGTTACTTTACTTAGCTCTGTTTTCCCAACACCAGTTGGACCTAAAAAGAGAAAACTGGCTAATGGCTTGCTTGGATCATTTAGACCAGTCCTTGATCTCTTAATGGAATCTGCAACTGCCCTAATTGCACTATCTTGACCAATAATTTTTTCTTTAAGGATTGACTCGAGGCTCAAGAGTTTATCTTTTTCTGACTGGTTTAAGTTCTGTACTGGAATAGAGGTCCACTTTGAGACAACTTCTGCAATATCATCAAAAGTTACCTCTTGTCTTAAAAGACTTGTATCTCCATTTTTTTGAGAATTTACTAGGGACTCACTTTTTTCTTTCAATTTTTTTTGCAAAGAATTTAAAGTTCCAAATTCTAATTCTGCTGCTTTGTTGAGGTCAAAACTCCTTTTGGCTTGATCTATTTGCAATTGAACAGATTCAATTTCTTCTTTTATGGTGCTAATCTCATCAATTTCATCTTTTTCTTTTTTCCATTGAGCGCCTAATTCTGCCTGTTTATCTTTAAGGGATATAAGTTCATTATTGATTTTTTTTAATCTTTCTATAGAAAAATCATCCGTTTCTCTTTTTAAAGATAATTTTTCCATCTCAAACTGTAGAACTTTTCGATCAATTTCATCAATTTCTTCAGGTTTGGAAGTTATGACCATATTTAATCTTGAGGCTGCTTCATCGATTAGATCTATTGCTTTGTCAGGAAGAAATCTATCGTTAATATATCTTTCGCTAAGGGTTGCAGCAGCAACTAAAGCATTATCAGAAATTCTCACACTATGATGAACTTCGTATCTTTCTCTCAATCCTCTTAAAATTGATACAGTATCATCTATTGAAGGAGCATCAACTTTTATCTTTTGAAATCTTCGTTCTAAAGCAGGATCTTTTTCTATATTTTGTTTATGTTCATTAATAGTTGTAGCACCAATACATCTAAGTTCTCCTCTCGCAAGCATTGGTTTTAATAGGTTGCTTGCATCTAAAGAACCTCCACTAGCGCCTGCACCAACTACCGTATGAATTTCATCAATAAAAAGAATAATCTTACCGTCTGATTCTTTCACTTTCTTTAGAATATTTTTTATTCTTTCTTCAAATTCTCCACGATATTTTGCTCCAGCTAAAAGTGAACCCATATCTAATGAAATTAGTTTCCTATCTTGTAGCGCAGAAGGTACATCGCCATTAATAATTCTTTGAGCTAACCCTTCTACAATGGCTGTTTTCCCAACCCCAGGTTCTCCAATAAGAACTGGATTATTTTTTGTTCTTCTACTCAATATTTGAATTGTTCTTCTAATCTCTTCATCCCTACCAATAACAGGGTCTAAAATCCCATCTCGTGCAGATTGAGTTAGATCAATACCATATTTTTCCAAAGACTCATTAGAACTATTAAATTCATTTTTTACTGCCGGATCTGACTTCATTTTCTTTATAATTTCAAGAAATTCTTCATTTAAAGTATTTTTAATATCATTCGCCTTCAAAAATATTTTGTGAAGAGTATCACCAATATATAAATTATCTTGTTTATTTTTCATTTTTGCCTTCGCATTTAATGAAGAAATTATTTCCCTCTCAAGATCTTTTAGATTTACATTATTTTTTTTTAAAATCTTTTTTGTAATATTGTCATCTTTTATAAGAGCTAATAATAAATTATCAGAGTCTACATTTTGTTGATAATTTTTATAAGCAATTTCTTTGGCAAAAATAAAACAGTTCCAAGCAGAATTTGAGAATTCGCTTGGAACTATTTTCATCAATCAAAATTTGGGTATGACCGTAATAAATATTAAGTCAAAAAGGGTGTTTAACTATTTAGAAGATTTATTCAACAATAACTTTACCTACCATTCCAGCGCCTCTGTGTGGCTCGCAATAGTAATCATAAGTTCCAGCAGTATCAAATGTTTCTTCCCAAGACTCTCCTGGAGCAAAAGCTAGGTCCGCATGACTTAATTCCTCATGCCCATCAAAAACAGCATTGTGAGGGGCAAGTTTATTATTGACGAATTTAACTGTATCACCAGCACTAATGGTTACTGTACTTGGTTCAAATGCAAGCATTCCAGCATCTGTTCCAAGTTTTACTTCAACAGTCTTAGCTGAAACTGATGAAATACCTAGACCTAGAGTTAAAACTATTGCAAATAACCCTGCAAAGATTGAACGTAACATAATAAAAATTTGCTTATTTATACATATTACAAGGCTTTGGTAACCTAACTGCGAGAATTTTAATTGTTATTACAGCTTGGTAACTTTGATAACCTTAAAATATCATTCAGTGACTTGGCATAACTTTTAAGTTTAAAAGTCTCAGGATTAGTGATGGGGACATGATTAAAGTCATATTTTTTGATACTGAAGCTATCCCAAGGAGTAGTTTGGATGGGGAGAATTCTTAATAATATTTTTAGAATTTTTTTTGTAAGCGGTATCGCAAAAAATCTCCTCATATTATGTTTCTTTAAAAGTGTAATTATGGCATCATCAATTGAAATGAATTTTTGACCTAGCACAAATTTTCTAAAGCCTTTGTATTGCTCTTCTTTATGATTTTTAATTAGAAACCCGCAAATCTGGGCGATATCATTTGCGTGTATAAAGTGAAATTTAGAATCGAGTTTTAAAAATCTTGCTAACCAAAGCCATTTCCCAATTTCTTTCAATCCACTAGTTAAATAACTCACAGGATATTTACTTTTTTTTCCAAGATTCCCTCCAAAAACCAAGGTAGGGAAAACAGCGAATGTTTTTTCTGCAAATGAGCTTTCTCTAAGTCTCTGGAAACATTCATATTTTGTTTGAATGTACTCTGTTCCATAAATCAATGATTCCCTCATTAATTCTGTTTGGGTATCAAGAATACTAGCTGTTGAAAAATAAATAATCTTTTCTAACTTTTCAATATCAAGCATTTCTAGTAATTCTTCAAAAGCTTTAATATTTACTTCATAGGCTCTTTTTGGATCTCCCCAAGCTGTAGCAGTATGTATTAGGTAATTAATTTGACTAATTTCCTTTTTATACCTATTTGATTCCCTGATATCGCACACCATTAACTTGACTTTTTTATTTTCTTGAACAGAAATTGGTAACTTACTTTTGTCTCTTACCATGAGATAAAGCCTGAATTTTGTGTTTTTCAAAAACCAATCAACTAAATATTGGCCAACACATCCATTAGCGCCTGTTATTAATAAGTTTTTATATGCCAAGACTTTGACTAGTAAGTGAGTTTTTTTCCATGTTCAAAAAATGTTTGAGCATTTTCTTCTGGAGTCCCAGGTAAAATCCCATGACCCAAATTAAGAATATATTTCCTGTCTTTAATTTTATTGAAAGTATTATCTATCCTTTCTTTTATTGATTCTTTGTTTCCGAATAAAATGCCAGGGTCAACATTACCTTGAATTCCAATCCCCCTGGGGATTCTTTTACAAGCCTCTTCAATATCTACTGTCCAGTCTAATGAAATTATATCTACTCCAGTTTTTGCCATTCTTTCAAGTACCCCAGCACTTCCTGAAATGTAAAGAATTATTGGTGTTTCAGGGTATTCCGCTTTTACAATTTCAACAACTTTTTTTTGATACGGCCCAGCAAAGATATCATAATCTTGTGGGCTTAGTTGGCCTGCCCATGAATCAAAAATTTGTACTACTTGCGCTCCAGATTTTATTTGATATTTAAGATATTCACCAATAGATTTTGCAAAATGATCAAGAAGTTTATGAAGTAAATCTGGTTCATTAAAAGCCATTGATTTTATTAAAGAATAATTTTTACTGCTTTTACCTTCAACTACATATGCAGCAAGAGTCCAAGGTGCGCCAACAAAACCTAAAACTGTTGCCTCATTATTCACATCTTTTTTTAGTGAAGAAAGAACTTGCCCAACAAAACTTAAACTCTCACTTGGATTTAATTCTTTTAAATTTTCTACCTGGTTAAGAGTTCTTATTGGGTCCTCAATAATTGGACCTTTACTTTCTATTATTTCAAAATTTATGCCCATCCCTGGAAGAGGTGTGAGAATATCTGAAAAAAGGATCACACCATCCGGTTTGAAAGCATGAAAAGGCTGCATTGAAATCTCATATGATAGTTCTGGATTTTCAGACCTCTCTCTAAAGCTTGGGTAACGCTCCCTTAAATCTCTATAGATTTTCATATATCTTCCTGCTTGCCTCATCATCCATACTGGAGGCCTATTTACTTTTTTACCTAATGCGGCAGAAAGTAGTAGTGGTAAATCTTGACCCATTTTTCAATTCGATATTTAAAAAAAAATTAAAATCCAACTTAAAAATCTTACAATGTAAAGCAGAGCAAAAGCGTTATATGAACATTTATATGAAGCACTAAGTTAAATGAGCCTTCTTATTTTTTTGATTGATGTTTGAAGATACTCACGCTTAATGGGGGCAAAGCAAGTTCTAGAGCATTTTGATAATCATGAATATTGTAATTTATAGTTTCTTTACCCCCCATATTTCCTTTGTTACTGCCCCCGTATCTAGAGCCATCTGAATTAAATATTTCTTTATAGAATCCTTCCACAGGAACACCTACTTTGTATGACCCATGAGTATTAGGTGTAAAGTTAGCAACAACAACAAGCCACTCATTGGTATCGTTTTCTCTTCTCATGAAACTTATAACCGAATTAGATTTGTCATTACAATCAATCCATTGGAATCCATAAGGATCAAAGTCATTTTTCCATAATGCAGGTTCATTTTTATAAAGAACGTTTAGGTCATCAATCAAGTTTCTGATACCTTTATGAGGCTCAAATTCTAGTAACTCCCATTGCAGATCATCCCAAACATTCCATTCTTGTCTTTGCCCAAATTCCATTCCCATAAATATTGTTTTTTTACCAGGGTGGGTCCACATATAAGTTAGTAATGCTCGAGTATTTGCATATTTCTTCCAGTCATCGCCAGGCATTTTATGCAAAAGATGACTTTTCCCATGGACAACCTCATCATGACTAAGTGCAAGCATAAAGTTCTCTGTATAGTTATATGTAATTGAGAAAGTTACACTATTTTGATGGAATTGCCTAAACCAAGGATCTATTTCAAAATAATCAAGCATATCGTGCATCCATCCCATATTCCATTTCAAGTTAAACCCTAACCCTCCCATGTCAGTTGGTTTGGTTACCATTGGCCAAGTTGTTGATTCTTCAGCGATAGAAAGTGCACCTGGGAAGTGTTGGAAGAGTACATGATTAGCCTGTTGAAGAAATTTAACGGCTTCTATATTTTCATTCCCACCATTTTCATTGGGTATCCATTCTCCATCTGGACGTAGATAATCTCTGTAAAGCATTGAAGCTACAGCATCTACTCTTATGCCATCAATATGAAACTCTTCAAACCAATAAACGAGGTTGGCTACTAAGAAATTTCTTACTTCGTTTCTGCTGTAATTAAATATTAGGGTTCCCCATTCTTTGTGTTCACCTATGCGTGAATCTCCATGTTCATAAAGATGACAACCATCAAAAAATGCTAAACCATGCTTATCTTTTGGAAAATGACCAGGCACCCAATCAAGAATTACGCCTATGCCCTCTTCATGACATTTATTTACAAACTCTCTAAATTCATTTGGGGTGCCAAATCTACTTGTTGGTGCATACCAGCCTGTAACTTGGTATCCCCATGAACCATCGAAAGGATGTTCAGATATTGGCATTAGTTCAATATGAGTGAATCCTCTTTCTTTTACGTAAGGGATTAGTTTCTTGGTTAATTCTGGATAAGTTAATAATCGTGTTCCAGGTTTTAAATCGGCTGCAGGTACTGGGTCTCTTGGTTCACCATTGTCCTCCAGATATTTATTATCTGTTGATTCATGGAGCCAACTTCCTAAATGCATTTCATAAACTGAAATTGGCTTGTTAATTTGACTAGAAGAATCTCTATTTGAAATCCAAGAACTATCATTCCAATTAAAGTTTTTCAATTTTGAAACTATTGAACCATTTTGAGGTCTGATTTCATGAAGGAAACCATATGGATCAGCTTTCTCATAAATATGACCTTGTTGTGTTCTTATTTCGTATTTATATGTGTCGCCCTCTTGCATTGATGGCATGAATAGTTCCCAAATTCCCCCTAATCTTTTTTGCATTGGATGATGTCTTCCATCCCAAGAATTTATATCTCCAATTATCGAGATTGATTTTGCATTTGGAGCCCAAATGCAAAACATGACTCCTTTTTGATTCTTTTCTTCAATGAGATGTGCTCCCATTTTTTCCCAAATATGATGATGATTACCTTCTGCAAAAAGATGTCTATCAACTTCTCCCATCCACTCTTCTCTATATGACCAAGGGTCATGTTGTGTATGTGTGATCCCTCCTCGTGAAATATTTATTTCGTAATTATAATTTGGATTTTCAGGCAGGATAGCTTCAAAAAGCCATTTATGGTTTATGCTTTCCGCCTTATAGGTATTGTTTTTAAAATTTATTTTATTTTTAATGGATTATCATTGCAACAATTTTCTAGGTTGATAGCTTCTGATTTAATCCAGTCTGCTTGAATTGTCTCGATCATGACTGGTAGATATTAAGGATTAATAATATCAAATGATTAACCAAAAAAATAATTATTTATTAAAAAAAGGGGTCATTTTCATAAATGTTTTATTAAGGCTAAAACTTAGAGTAATAACTCTATGATTTGCTGAAGGAGATCCAATATTTCCCTCCCCAAATCCAGGATTAACTCCAATAGCGGGATAAGCTGCTGCAGATATAGATAAGCGAAGCTTGCTATCTTTAATCAAACAAATATTTGTTGGTTGCATTGTGATTTGATAAATGCATTCTTCACTACCTTTTCATTACCTTCTTCAACTAGAGATAAAGCAAGGCAGATATCGAAATTGGGCTGATCACTTTTTACTTGGATTTCTAATGTGGGGACTCCTTTTAAATATTGATCTTCTTCAAAAGAATTGGTTTGAAAAACACCTACATCCAGTCGTTTATCAATAATGCTTCTGTTAAACTTTCCTGGATTTGGACCTAAATGTCCACCGTCAGATGGAGTAGGTCTCCATGGGTCATGAACAATTGTGAACCATCCTGATCCTTTTGAATTTATGGTCAGACTTCCATCTTCAACCTCTACATTTGCTGTACTTTAATAAAGATTCTTGTGATCCCTCCCACCAATTTAGATGTGTCGCATTCCCAATAATAATCTCTGGGCTTCCACCAGCTTCTTTAGATTTTTTATAAAGATCAAAGGCACCTTTTAAATGTGGATCCCAAAGTCCTCCAATAATTAACATAGGTTGTTTAATCCATGTTGAAATTGGTTTAAATTCTTCAAATGGGCGAGCATTATTTAAATTTTTAAGCCATTCCAAAACAAAGCTATTAGGATCATATTTTTTTAAAGTATCAATTCCTTCCCTTAAATAACTTTTATTTTCTAAGGCTAATCTTATCTTTTCCCACTCAAGCAATTTATTTTCTCTTTTCATTTTTAGTGCTGCGATTTGAAGTCCCCATGCAATATTGTTATGCCACCAATATGCTCCTCCATCTGAGCACCAATGATCCTTAATATTCATCCCAGTCATTGCTGGAGATAAACAATCGGGCGGCTTTGAATTTAATTCACCAGTTAGTTGAGTAAATCCTTGATATGAAAAACCATATAAGCCAAGTTTTCCATTACATTCTTTTAGAGACCTTACCCATTCATGTGTTTCTGAAGTATCGCTAGCTTCTTGAGAAAAACCATTAAAAACTCCTTCAGAAGAACCCATACCTCTAACATCTTGAATTATTACCATATACCCTTTGGAAGCCCACCATTCTGGGTGAGAATAGGTAATAGTTGAAGCTATTTCCCTGCCATATGGTTGTCTCATCAATAATGCAGGCCATGGCCCATTACTATTAGGTAACCAAATCCTTGATATAAGTTTTACTCCATCTCTAAGTATTAGAGACTTGTCAAACCATCTTGAACCAGACATTTAGGCTTTAGATAATGTCTGGACAGTGCAGCCCAATGACGTAAATAGAAAAGATCTCTGCGTTAACGGGAGTTAACTTTTTTTTGTTTGATACATACTCTATAGCTTTATCTGAACTAGCTGAAATACCTTTTGAATTAAACTCTCTAAACTTATTACATAAATTCCTAGCTTCGTTTGGATTCTTTTTTACA
>LULU01000142.1_pt1 | contig 15750 bp, 29 predicted proteins | sample 729521 | NCBI WGS metagenome assembly LULU01 (sample SAMN03860281, study PRJNA289734) | marine metagenome | biome: seawater column; feature: ocean; material: water; isolation source: Red Sea water column Station 108 - depth 50m | place: Saudi Arabia: Red Sea | collected 2011-10-15 | depth 50 m | reverse complement strand
GGTTTCCTTACTCCTGATCTAGGCCACTCCAAAGCTTGAGTATCATCTACTCTAGCTCCCAAAAACTTCTCTCTGTCTATCCTTTGGGCTGCTGTAAACAATGCACGATTTTTATTGTCATTGCTTGAGCCATCCCATGCCGCAGCATCATCACTGAGAACTAAACCCTCAATAAATGAGTTTGCATCAGCAAGAGTAATATAGGTGTTTGCATTTGCACCACCAACAGTAGCATCAAGAGTTATCGCCATTGAGTTTTACCTTTTTGGGCTTAGATTTTGATTTTGGCTTTTCTAGAGTTTGAACAAGTGAAGCTGCTTTTTGGGCAGCCTCATTTTGTTCTCTCATTCGCCTAAAAGCGAACATTGCCATTAGCTTGATGCACCTTTAAGAGCAACAAAGTTTATGACAATAGCTTCACTAAGGTTTCCAGCAGATACGTTTGAAACTGTTACTGCAAAAGAACCAGCAGCAATCGCATTTGCATTTACCAAATATGAACCAGCAGTTCCAGCAGAACCATGACAAGCTACAACCACATCTGTTGCCGCAATCTTGCTATTAGTTACTGTGAAAGATACTTCTGTGCCAGCGTCAAGCTGTGCATTGTTCATTGTGATTTGCCCAGACTCTGTGTTTAGAGTTACACCTGTTGATTTGTTAGTGGCCTGAGTTACAGTTCCACCTGTTGTTGGCCCAACTAAAGACCCAGCAGTTACTTCAAATAGTGATGGCATGATTAATCCTGATTAGATACGTTTGTTGCACGAACAATACCTATGTTCTTTGTCTCATACACTTTCGACCATGATGCAACTGTTTCCAAAACTGTTCTGTTTGGGTTAACTGTTGATACAGCGTACTTAAGACCTACTGGGTGATAGATGTAGTGGAGATCCACTGCCATTGCTTCCTCAAGAGCAAGAATGTCTCTATCTGTTTGTGTTCTGATTGGTGCTTGCTCACCTGTAACAACTGCCCCTTGTGTAAAGAAGAATGTTGAATATTCAGTTGAAGCTCCAGAACCTGTTGTTGGAATATCATCAGAAACAATAATCCTAAGACCACCAAAGCTTTCAACAACATTAGGGCCATCAAAAGCTCTTGTTGTACTACCAGCAGTAGCTCCTGTATCTGGTGCGCCTGTGTTGTCGTAGATACGATCAATCATATTACGTTCTAACAAGTCACCATAAACATTAGAGTGCATTGCTATTGCTGTAAGCTTGCCACCTTGATCTCCTAGTAAAGACTTTGCTTTAGCAATATGTCTTGGACTTAGAGTTGTTGGAGTATCGCCAGATTCTGAATCTATAGTCAAACTAAATAAAGCTGAGTTACTATCGTTTGCGTTAATAGATCCAAATGCACCAGTCAAGCAAGAATATAAATCCTTCTGCTTTTGGTTGTTGACGTATGCCGCCATCTTCTGAGCAATAGCAGCCATTGGATCAATACCACCACCAACAGCAAGTGAAGCTAAGTCTCTTGAACTAAAAGCTCTACCTCTGTGAAGAACAGCAGCAATTTGATTATCTGCTGTAATCTTTGATGGAGTTAAAGATGTTGAGTCTGTTAAAACTTCAAAATCACCTGTTAAGTTTGCTTTGTAGAAAGGTATCTTTACAAAGTCACCGCCTCTTTCTGCGGATAAATTTAATTCTGCCAAAGGTTGCACTACCCCACTCTGTAGGAAGCTATCAGTTTGAGTTGTCGCTTCGATCAAGTAGGGAGTAAACACCTCAGGAATAATTAAATCACTGCGAACTGTCGCCATTAGAATTTAATTAATATGTTTACTTCGAGGCACAACCTCTGACATGGCACAACCACGTTAGTTCTATACTAACCGCTAACTGCGTTTTTGAGCATATTATATTTATTTATATCTGTTCTATATAACCTACTTTGCTCTGTAAGGTTGAAAGATTCCTTTGCAAAGGGGTTCTTTTCACCAGCAGCTACTGTTTCAGTCTGAACTTTAGTTGTCGTTGCTCCACCGCCTTGTGGTCTTGGGTTCTTCTGTACCCATGCTGGCATTTTTGTCATCGCCCAGTCTTTAACAGGTGTTCTGTTATAACCATCAACAACTACAACTGTTCCATCTGCCTCTCTTGCAAGTTGATCCTTACTGATGCGAGATAACACATATTGAGGATCGTGTACAACATCAGCAAGGGCTGTTACTGCTGGGGCTTCAACTTCAAGCTGTCTCTGTCTAGCTTCAAGCTCTTGGATTCTTTTGTTTTTTGCCTCTTCAGCATCACGATATTGCTGTGCCTGTTTAGCAATAGCTTCATCATATCTGCCCTTTGCCTCTAACTCTTCTTTTTCTTTTTGTTGTTTGAAAGCAATCAAAGCATCTACATCAACATCTGGTGGAACAGCTTTTGCTGCCTCCTTTGCTTTTTTGTAGTCATCTAAGATTTCTCTGTTGCTTTTTCTGAGTGCTTCAACTTCTGCCATCAACGCTGTTGTATCTACAGGTGGATTTGGTTTGATTGGTTCGTCAGCCATAAATAAAAAATTTACAATTATTTACAATATTAGCTCCACTTTGTCTTGTCCGCCCAAAAAGCTGCTGACATTTTACCTTTGGCAATATTTTTAGCGTGTCTAGCCTTAAAACTTTTGCGTTTTGCCTTATCTGCCTCTGATTCTCCTTTTTTTGGTGGTTTAGTCTTTGCTCCCTGCATACCAAATCTAATTAATTTAACTTTATCGCCTTCTTTTGCAAGTACAACATGAGACTTTGTCGGGTGTGATGGGGTTCTTTTTGGTTTGTTAAAACCAGATAATCCAAACCTTTTCAGTCTAGGGTCACTCATTTGCCCTTCCTTCTCATTGCTAATCTATGAGCCTCTGTAAATGAAACTCCCTCTCTCATCTTACGTTTCATAAAATCCATGTGCGCCTTGGTATGGCCATGCGCTTTTTGATGCTTAGCTAAAGTATTTTTTTGTCTTGTTGTTAGCTTCATCTTCTTTTGTTATATCTTGAATAAATTGCTGCGTCTGCAGTTCTAGCTTTATCTCCTCTCATATAACTATTGACTCTACCCATAGCCCACGCTGCCATAGGTACATTTCTTGAGCCGCTAGACAAATAAGCGCCCTGACCTTTTCTATATACCGCTGCAAGTTCCCCATAAAAAAACTTTGTACCATCAGCCTTTTTTTTAAGGTTAGCTTTTACGCTTGCGCTTAGTGGTTTTCTTCTTTTTGCTTGTGGAGACATTTTGTTTAGTGCGTGATTTAGATACAGCTTGAATATCAATATACTGTCCTTTTCTATAAGCCTCGGCAGTTCTCTTAATCTCAGCAGCTTTTGCTGATTTATTTTTAGCACCAGAAAGGTACTTTTTAGGTAATCCTGTCTTTTTGTCCTTTGGAACTCGCCTTAGCTTTTTAGTCACTTTTTTTCTTTGTCTTTTTGGCTTTTGGTTTTTTAGGTGAAGCACTACCTGTTTGTTGATCTTGATTAAAATAATTAGTGCCTTGCTTAGAATCTTCAGACCCCTGCACTTTAAAAATATATCCCATTATTTTTTGCCTCCCTTCTTAACTTTTTTTTTCTTTGTTCCTTTGGGCTTCATTGATCCGTAGTGTGATGGCATAACAATAAAAGTAACTGTTTATATATTACTTCTTTTTGTTTTTTTTAGCTGTTTTCTTTTTACCTGCTGTAGATAATGCAATGGCCTGTGCCTGTTTCAATGTCTTACCTTCTCTCATTAGCAAACGGATATTGCTTGAGATTACAGATTCAGATTTTCCTTTTTTCAATGGCATATTTATAGTTTATATTCTTTTTTGATTTGGTCTATTGTTTTTTCAGTTCCATCACTTCTAATTATCTGCCTTAATGCTTTTTGACCAGAGCTATTTTTTTTACCAGCTAATGTTTTAAAAAACTTTACTTTCTGTTCACTACCAAGAGTTTTTATTTGTAGTTCTCGATCTTGATTTAATAACCAATCACCATAAGCCTGCCCCTGTGGAACTCTACCTGTAATGCTTGGCCTTGTATCAAGCGCAGTGGCTGGTGGCTCTTTAAGACTTGGATAATCTTTTTGCAATTTTTTAAAATCAACAATAGGAACGGTAGTTGATCTACAGTTGAAATGCTGTGGAGGTGTTGGCCCTTTATTGTATTTAAACTGTTGACCATCAAGCCTTTGACAGATTGGAGTAGTTCTTGAATCTAATGTTGCAACATATTCATATTTAGGAGCAATCTTACTATTTGCAGCATATACAGCTTGACTTGCTTGATTCTGCACTTGATTTACAGAAGTTCTTACAATTGTTTGTATTTGACGATTTGCAATTTTTGTAAGTTCTCCACCCGATGCTGCAAGCTGTTTAACAGATAGTGGCCCTAAGTCTGCAAAATTTAATTTTCCTACAAGTTGTTTTGCTATTTGTTGTGATGTTTCTCCACTATATGCACCTGAGTCAATTGCCAACCTAAGTTTTTCTTGCGAACTAACAGCAATACCTCTAAATGCTTTATTGACAGTTTTTCCATTAGGTAAAGTTATTGCTGATCCCTGAGTTGCAGTAAGTTCAAACTTACCAGCACCAAATCTTTTAAAGGCATCTTCTTTAAATTGTTTAGTTGTAAATATATTTATCTGTGTTGGGTCTGTCATTATTACAGATTCTGCATATTTTGGACTAATAGCAACACTATTGATTGGTACATCACCAGATGCTGTTACCTTTTTGAGTTCATTTACAATAAAATCTCTTTGTAAAAGAGTTATTCCCTGTAATTCTTTTTTAAAATCTCTAGCCGTAGCACCAGACCATGTATTCAAACTATCTTTTGCCTGTTTTATAATTGCTCTAAGTCTTTTTTTTGTTTGTGGTGCAATAACAACCGCCTCACCAGCTTTTATTTGTCTTAATTCAATATTTCTTAATTGTTTTGCAGCATTTAAAATTACCTTGTTATAAGTGACAGCATATTTTTTTGCGACAGCATTACTGAAACGGTTGAGATCAATAGTTTCTCTAAAAAATACCTCTGGAATTGACATTCATCAAGCTGCGTCAGGTTCTGTTGGGGCTTCCATTTCGATCAACCCACCAGCTTGTGTTGCCTCAACTTCTTCTTCTACTGAAAAATCATCACCAAGCACCTCACCAGCAGACAATTGGTTCAACAAGGTTTCCTGAGTGATAGTTCCAGCAGTAAACAATGTAAGCAAACTTGTTATCTCCTGTGGTTCTAGTCTTGCACTTACAAAATCTCTATTGACAAAACTACTGCCAGCATTTGGTTCGTTTAAATATTCGCTATGAAATTTAAGACAGTTATCAATCAAGTCTTGCATTTGCTGTGCAATCACCATCATTGTGCTGTCATTCTGTGATCTGTCTATCCTTTTGGCTTCTGCTGTCTCTCCTACAAGTTTCTGTCCTAGTACTGCGGCTAGTGAAAGTGTATTAATCTGCTCTGCAATATCTTTCAATCTTGTGAACTGGCTGTCATAACTGTCTCCTGATGGAGATATATATTCCATTCTTGATTCAGGTGGTAATGATAGTGCCTCATTAGGGCCTGTTGTTATTTCATCTGCATTTGGATAGCCAAAGACTGCAAGCATAGGAACAGAACTGATATGCAAGATATTATCCAAGTCAGACTGTATCTGGTAATGCTTGAGGTTCAGTTCTGCAATGTCATACAAAGGACTGCGGCTTTCAAAGTAACCAACTCTGTTTGAATAGGCAATGGCAAAAGGAATCTTGTCTTTAAGGCTCATTTCACCTTCATCAAATAATTTATATTCATTCTTTTTGTCATCTTTTCTATGGATCTCATATCTTCCTCTTTCTAACACCCTGATCTGTTTAATGATCTTGTCACCATACTTTCCATCTGGCTCAACAACCTGTTCCAACAAACGCAACTGTGTGAGTTGCCTTACACCATCTATGATCTCAGACCTAAAACCTAAAATATCTTTTGGTGTATAAGTTACCCAGTACGGTCTGGTCTTGTCCCCTTCCTTCGGTGCATCAACAAGAACCCCAACATGACCAAAACTTATTGCTTGCCTTGCTGTCTGGTAAAGCCACACATTGAGATCATTACCCTCTAAATCTACATCGAATAGTTGCTCTCTTACTAGGTCTGTTACATCATCTAGTCTTACAGGCTTTCTTACCAGCATACCTGAAAGCATTTTTTCTATACGCTGCAGATATGGCACCACTGTTGACCTACTGAGTCTTACGTCATAACTATCGTCTGTCTCTCTAGCTTCCTGTGGTAAATATTTTCTGTGTTCGCTTCTGATCTTATATGTACCTTCTTTCAAGTCTGTAATCAAGTCCCAAAATTGTGCCATTCTTTGATAGGCCGCATTAGGGCTGGCAACTGTTGTAGCAGCTTGTGTTATGGGCTGATTGTAAATATTTAGTGAGCTATACACAGTTTTGCCTCAATAGTACCATGTTCTTAATATATTCTAATCCCTGTAGCTTTGCCTGACCTAGCAAATAATGGATTGAACTCTCTCCAAACTAAATATCCTAGTGCATCATTCATGTGGTCGTAACCAGCGTCTTTATCTGGTTCGCCTTTATCTGTATAACTCTGTAACTCAAGACACTCAATCATACGTTTGCAACTGGCATTGATTTGTAAACGTACTTGTCCTTTTCCGTTGCATAACAAACCCTGTACGGCAGAGACTCTATCTCTGATTGCTGGATTACTTTTGGCTGAAAGATTAATGAAGCCATAGGATTCAAGAATCTGTATGTCTGTTTTTGCTGCATTAGTACTACGATTGCCACCCGATGCATCAGGGTAGACGTAAATCTTATTAGAAGGATACCTACGCTGTATTTCCTGAGCAAGTGCGTCTGTATCATGTGCTGATACAATCTCATCAATTACTAACAATTTTTCCCCTAATTTTATTCCTATCACCGCGCTCATATTTCCAATATTGAAGTCTACACCTATTCTCAATGGCTCCATCTGGATACTTGGAATAGTATCGACAATATTATCTTCTCTTACGAATCTGTCATATACCTGCCCAGTTGTAAGGTTAGTAAACTCTCCGTTAAGGTAAGCCTGCAACATACTAGGGTCGTAGTTTGCTTGCATTCGTTCAATAAAATCTTCTGGTAAATGTGGATTATCTTGCGTTCTCATTCTTATTAGTTTACGGTCTGTTCTTTCCTGTGCTGCTTCTGATCCAAAAGTATTCCACATCCATCTAAAACCCTCTGGTGTGCTTGCTGCGCAAAACTGCCTGACATTACCAGACCTTAACCTACCTAGAATCTTTGGAAATGCTCTATCACATACTGATGGTGCAACTGTATCTATTTCATCTGCCAACACGAAAGCCAAATTTAAACCGATTATCCTAGACCAGTTCTCGAAGCTTCTACAAAGTATCTTTGTATCTCCGTCTGGTAGATGCAATATGTACTCAGGAAGTGGACTAGCCCTGTAAGAATAAGGTATTTCATAGTGTTCTAAAAACTGCTCGAAGTCATTTTGCCAGATGTCTCTAATTAATGAACCTGTTGGCTCCATTACTGCACCTGTAAATCCTACATTTAGTGCTGCTAATTTTACACATACTGCACAAAGCGCCCTAGTCTTCCCTGCCCCATAACCAGCTGATAGTCCTAATATTTCAGTATTACTGTTATCAAAGAATTGTCTCTGTGGTTCGTGTAGATCATTTCTAATATTTGCTAATAATTGTTTTATATCAATCGAAACTCCGCTAGTGCCTGCAATATCTAATACTGATCCTTCTCTGGTTAATATGCTCATGTTGTAATCTGTGCAATCTTAGCCATTGAGTTAATACAGCCTAAAGCTACGTTTAATTGATTGCTGTTTCTGGCCTCTTTTTGTAGGGTGGAAAGCTGGCTTAAAATGTCCGCGGTAAATTGCCTTCTGTCAATGTCAAAATCTTTCTTGAGAATGATACGGGCGTCTTGGATGTACTGCTCTGTCTGTCTTAGCTTCAGTCCCCACTCAGCCGCGGTATATTTTATGATTTCTGAGCGCGTTACACCACGTGCAAGAAACGCTGCAATCTTGAAAGTTCTATATTCTTTTTCTGACTGTGTAGCCTTCTTTTTTTTCACTATTTTTCTAGATTGTGAAAGGAATCAAGAGCGTACCAAACGTGAGAGTTTCGATAGCCTCCCTGATGTGTAGGGATAATCGGTGTTACTCCGTGCCTATTACGCCAAGCTGGATATACCAATAATGAGTTATCGGTTTGGTCAAACGTGGCATTGTAATCAGGTACGTGTAAGTTACCTCCCTTACTGTTACGTCTTTTAGTAATAATCATATTTATAGCACCTTTTACATTGGCGTGGTCTTGATGAACTGGTGCGGATATGTTGCAATTCGAGATAGTAGAACTGAAATTATTAGCGAAACGCCAGTTATCAGGTATTCTTTGCTTAATTTTGAGTAAGTGATTTTCAGCAACAGTTGGAATATATTTTTTTACTATTTCAAAAGATTTGATACCAGCTGCATACATTGCTTTTACGAAAATATTAGCAGACTTAACTGAATGAACAGATGACCTAGAGGCGTATGGCCTTCTCATGTGTGGTTTAGGTGGACATGAACCCAAGATAGTTGAATACTGCAATACTTCAGCTTTTTTATTATGTAAGCCGCTAGACCTTTTCATTTCAGATTTAGGTACCCGCTTAGTGTGTATTTCTCTGTCAGCTATATTCACAAGGTTCTGTAAATCGTCTGGCAAAGTTTTTATAAACAAACCCACAGGAATGCCATCTGGGTCTATCAGAATGCAATCTTCAAAAATATTAGGCTCAAAACCGCCTACACTATCTCCAATCTTCAAAGGAGAAGTTACTGGTTTTAATATTAGCTCAGGTAGTTTCATCTTTTAAAACAATAGACCATAATACATGGCGGGAACCAGCTTTCACCCCACATATTTATATCTCTCTCCTCATAGTGGATAGTTTTATATGGTGCTTCAACTTTATACTTTAGCTTTTGCTTTTCTATAACCTTCCATATCTTTGGTAGCATTGGGTCAATATCAAAACTCCATTCATAAACCAGTTTATTAAAATCGCTTTTTGTATGGGTCAATATAGGAATCTCTGCGCCTTCTATATCCATCTTGCAGTTATCAGCTAATACAGCTTGTTCATCAAAGTTGAGACAAGGTACTCTTATAGCCTTGTTACTCTTCTTTTTCATTATGGTATTGCGCCATACATTACCATTTTGAGCTATTGATAGAGTTGTATCTTTCCTAAAATCATGCACTAAAGCAGCTTGTTTAACTGTTATTGCATTCTGAAAGCCATTTAATTTTGCATTTTTTTCGATTAAATCGCAGTTAAATGGGTCAGGCTCGTATGTAATCACGCTTGCACCTTTTGATGCTGCTAATAGTGAGAATGCACCCACGTTACCACCGCAATCGAGCCAAGTTTCATTATTTAGAACTTTCATACCTTTTTTTAGGTACGATTGATTGGAAAGTACTTCTATAAAAGTCTTAATATCAGAGTAACCTTCTCTGTAGAAGAACTTAACTCCGTTTAGCGAAGTTTTAGTTAACTTCATTAGCTCAACACTTTTAGCGCGTTTACTAGCTCTTGGCCTATGTATATTCCTTTTTTTCTTGCTTCTGCTACTACTTCTTTTGCCTCTTCATAATCTTCTGGTCTAAACTCTATCTGTATTGCCTTCATTACATCATTAGCTAGTTCGCTGGTAGGGTCGTCAAAATCTTCTAGTGATCCGTAGTCTGGCTCATCTGCAAAGGTCGGTATATCATCGCCCCAGCCTAAAACAGATAAATCAAAACCATTTTCCATGAGTCCTTCTAGTTCATGTTTTAATATGTCATCATCCCAACTAGAGTTTAAGGCCAGTTGATTATCTGCAATTATGTAAGCTTTACGCTGATCTGGTGTTAAATGTGAAAGCGTGATAGTAGGAACTGTCTCTAGTCCAATCTTTTTTGCAGCTGCAATACGACCATGTCCACAAACAACATTACCCATATCATCAATTAGTACAGGATTAGTAAACCCAAACTCTTGTAGTGAGATTGCTAATCTTTCTATTTGAACATTATTCTTGATTGTTTTATATCCTCTGGTGAGAATATCGGTAAGTCTGGTGTTGTGGTCATAGCGAGATTGGTAACTGTCCACACTTTAGCTCTTTTTTAGACAGGTACACTTCTTTAGGTCTTGGCTGTAACCATAGCCGCTTTCCGTTTAGGATTCTATAGTTGCATTTTTGCAAAGGGTCATAGACGAGGTAATCTTTAGGTTTTTTCAAGGGTAGAAACGTATAGGGACAAATTTACAAGGGTCTCTGAGTGCAATCTGAACAGAGTAAAATCAACTATTTAACGATTTAATAGTAAAATCAGCTAATTGATCTTTAACTTGCTGCATTTCTGCGGGTAATTCTGGTTTTTTGCTTTTTAAGTTTTTTTGGATAAGTCGACTCATTAGTGTAGCAGTATCTTTCCAAGCTTTTTTTCTTATATTATGTAGCTCTCTAATTATATCTATATTTACATCAATACCAACGCTATTTGTTATATTACCATCACCATTTCTAAAACCATGTGCAACTAATTGTGCCTCATCATTATATTTAGGGTAGACAGCTTCGCAATAACAAATAATGGCTAGATCACTGCCTGCTACTTTCTTTCCAGCTTCTGTTATGTCATAATCTGGTAGGTAATTGTTAATTAAACCATCTGAATTATTAACTATTCCAGTATCGTTGCAAGCGTAACAGTTGTGTACTGGTGGTCTGAAAGTAATATCGCGATCTATCGCTGATCTTTTATAATTTTTCATAAGTTCCAGCTCCAGCAGCAATACGATTACTTTCATTAAGAATGTCACCAATTCTATCTAAATTTTCATTTGCAGCATTATTTGGATCATTTAGTTGAACTAAATTTATACAAATTTGTTCTAAATTCTTTGAAATTAATTCAAGAGAATGTAAAATTTTTGTTTCAAATTCTGTCATGGGGTTTTAAAAGGGTTGATTACTTGCTTTGTTTGCAAGCATAGGATTTAATCTTGACTTAGTTTGGCGCTTGCGCAACTCTAAAAACTGTTCATATTGTCCTTTGCTAATCCATCTGTGACAATCAGGGAATTGTGGTACCCATTCTGCCTTTCTGATTTTCTTAATTCTTGCATCAATATCTGCCTGTAAACAATCTGGTAATTTCTCTTTAGTTTCTTTATCTAATTTTTGCCATTCAGTAAAAGCTGGTTTTTTAGATTGACTAATACTTTTTTCACAATTCATTTCGGTGTACATTTTCCAAAAAAGTTCGAAATCTTTTGTATATTTATTCTTTTTAGTTTTTTGTTTTAGTTTAACTTGTTCTAGTTCGGGTTCATGAGATACACCACCCCTAGTTGCTGAGATACACTGGGGTAGTTTATCTGGTGTACTAGTTGCTGAGATGGACTGCGGTTCACTACTGGATAATTCGGGTGTTGGGACTCTGCATTCATGCCAAACTGTAACCCGATATGCGTTAGTCTTTTGGCCGTGTTCATCGGTTCTAGAAACTTTCTGTAACCAGCCAAGAGAAACTAATTGTTCAACAGTGTGAATTACTTTGGTTCTACACATACCCGCATCTTTAGAAATGGTGCTATAACTAGGCCATATATTCGGGTAGTAGCTTTGCAGCGTCCACAATACCGCTAACTGGTGTGGGCTGATTCTTCCTTTCAAAGCAGTAGGCAAAGATACGAAGGGTGTATTTTCTGGAATAAAACTCATTTTTTATGAAATATGTAATTACTGTTGAAGGTATTGAAGCTGCACCACAGGGCAGTAAAAAGCACGTTGGAAACGGAATAATGGTTGAGGTATGTAAAAGGGTAGGGACATGGAAAGAAGCAGTTGGGAGGGAAGCAAGAAAAGTTGTGAAGGAAATAATTATTGAACCAGTTCACGTTGAATTAGTTTTCTGGTTTCGTAGGCCAGTATCTCATTTAAACGCGAATGGAGAGCCTAAGCAATCAGCGCCTAAATATCCAAATAGGAGACAAGGGGATATAGACAAACTATGTCGTAGCACATTAGATGCTTTGACATTATCAGCGATTGCTGACGATTCGCAAGTGGTAAGTTTGCATGCTCGAAAATATTATTGCAATAAAAAAGAGACCCTAGAGCCTCATTCATTAATAACGATACAAACAGTTATAGGGTCGGGGGATAAGTAAGCCACCTCGCGTAGACCTCCCTGTCTTTTGTAGCCATGTTTACTACAATTTTCCTAAACTTTCAGACCTAGCTTTGCAATAGGCCATCAGGCTCCCCGACTAAAGTTTATTAAGTTCCACTTCCAAAGAGTAGCAGACCCGCGCAATCAATCCAGCATCTAAGTATTCTTTTTCTTTTACCATTCCTTTTACACTTGGGTTCTTTTTTAGAAAGTCCCTTAGAGCTGCGCCATCTTCCGCTCTGAGATACATGAAAATGTTCATCTATACGTTTGGATAGCGAGAGAATGTAACTTCTTACAAGCCGATCATACACCCTAATTCAAAATATCATCATAAGGTGAGATATTTTCATTGTAAATTTTGTCCTCAAGATTTTTAATCTCAGTAACAAGAGAAGTGGTCGCAGCTATAGCTACTTCTACTTCCTCAATGCATCTTTTTTGACAAAGGTAATGTTTCCACTTTTGAAGCTCTAGGTAGCAAAAATGCTGTTTAAACTTATAAGCTAGTGATTGTTCAGTCGACATTTAAACTATCTTGAAATTTGTGATTGGCGTCTTCATAGACCTCTTCAATATCGCGCCCTTCAATCCTTACATCAACATTTAAGCCAAATTTCTTAGCACATAATGTCAGATTATGAAAAACAACAATAAAGAAAGTAGGGACTGTATCTGTAAAGTCCCACTCATAGCCATCTTTCCTAGAACAGTTTTGAACCAGCCTAATTTGTTTATCAAGCTGTTTCATACGTGGTGGAAACATTCTTAGGAATCGTTGTTCTTTTTGATTAAGTGTCATTAGAAAGGCTGCCCCCAGTTTTCATATTGGTGTAATGTGATTAGACCCTCTTTACATAGTGCATCTGTGTAATTGTTCCAATCTTCTCTTTTGGCTATGGCATCGCCACGTTTACCAAAAGTTTTAAATAATTGTCTGAAGTCTCGAAGTGCTTCAGCTTTAGTCATTTTTTTACGCATCATTTTCTCCGTTTACTAAGTTGTTAATAAATCTGCCAGTAGTTTCACCTCTTTCAAAAATGGCATGGACATTGCCATGATCGTTAATACCTAGTCTCACTTCTTCAGAATTTAGAAATGGCTCTAGGTAAACTGGCAAATAGTCATCTGTGAGCCACTTGCTATCTTGCTTAAGTTTTAAGGCCAATAGTTCAGCAGCTGTGAAATCTTTGTCTTTTGAGATAAATTTGCAATTAAGTTTGTAGTCGAACATGATTTTTGTGAAATAAATTTAATAGAGAGAAAAAGGGAGTCTTTACCAGACTCCGTATAGATCTTTAAGCTTTTGCCTAGTGTCAACACCTTCAGCAAATAACTTTCTAAGCTCAGAGTCATCATTTTGCCAAGCTCTGCAGTCATTTCTCATCTTGTTGTTTTTTTCGATCCTTTCAGCTCTCACTTTGACATACCATTCTTGGTCGAATGAAGCTTTGATAGCATCGCACTCAGCTTTAGCTTGAGCAACACCCTCATCAGTAATACGTGCAGCCTGTGTGTGGATCTCTTTAGTCAACCACTTTTCTAGTTGAACTGGTAACTTAGCGAATCTTTCCCACTTAGCTGCTTGTTTAGCATCTGCTGCTGCTTTTTTCTCTGCAGCTTTCTTAGCTTTCTCTTCGTCAGTAGCTTTCTGAACTTTGCTCTTGCCAATCATTTCAGTACCATGTCTTTCTGATCTGAACTGTGTGTACTGTGTAAGGTGGCCATTAGCTGAGTTTTCACCATATCTGTAATTCCAGATCATGCGAACATAAATCTCAAACTTAGTGGCATCTTTTTTTTCTTGGACAGTAGCATCAGCTGGCAATCCAGCGACATTACCATACTCATAAGTGCAACCATAAACACGGCCTTCAATAAGCTGATTAGAATAGTTGATCTTCAAATCTGTTTTATAGATGTACTCTTGATCGGTCATGTGCTGACCAATTCTTTGCTCCAATAAATTAATAGTAGATAATGCTTGAGCGTGAGCCTCATCAACAATGTTTGCGTAATGTGGGTAGAAACGTGGCTCGTCCCAACCAAATACAGTAGACCTTTCTTCTAGTCTTTTTTCTGCACGAATAATGTAACGGCCTGTGCTTACATAAGGGAATCTAATGCCCTCTGCTTTGTGATGATCTACTTGGATATTTTTTTGTTTACAAGTAGCTTGAACTTCAGCAATCAATGCGCTAGTAACTGTCTCAACTAGGTGGTGGCTGATGTGGTTTGGAGTAGTAAAAGTCATTTGCGAGAAAATGTAAAGGGCAGCCTCTTCAGGCTATGAATTAATTATGACTCATTATTAGTAAAACCGCAACACTAAACATCAGTAAACCTGTGAATTATTCAGATATTGTAACTTTCTAATTAAATGGGTTTACATAGTTGTATTGATGCGTCATAATGAGTTAGCGGTAAGTACCCGCTTTTTTATCTCGCCAGTTTTATGGAACAGACACTTACACTCAAGCTTAATGACGAACAGCTTGAAAACTTTGAAAACCTAGTCATGGAGGCAATTAACAACCTTCCTGATGATACAGAAGAGCTACTAGCAGCTGATCCAGATAGTCCTGCTGGTACATATAGAGACATTATTAAAGCGATGGCTCAACAGACAAACAGAGGTTGTGCGATCTCTGAGTACATGGGCTGTGAGGTTTAGTGATGTCTAAGAATATTACTACTTACGTTTGTGAAGCTGGCACACTACTAAAGTCTTATGACACATTCGTTGCTTTTAAGGCTAAAGACTATATGCATTTAGTTACTAAAAAACAGCATAGCAAAACAACTAGCAGACACATCAATGATTTTTTAGGTGGCTCTGAAGTTACTAAAGGTGCTGAAAAAGTTTCACAAGATTTGCTAGATGCAATGGGTAAATTTATTGAGGCACACCAATGAGAAATTTATTTCTAATGATCGCAATGTCAGGGTTGTTCTATACGACCCTATCTGGCACTTTATACGACATGACAGTAGCAGACTGTAACGCTGGTGTTGTCGCTGCTTGTGAGGAGATCGCCAGATGAAATTCGAAGCTACCAAAGATAAGAAAGAAAATCTTTTTCAAGGTTTCTATATTTTATTTGCTGCAACAACAGCCAAACATCAAGAAGAAGTTGGCCAGATGCTATGCGTCATGCTAATGGATTCAGATATTACAAGAGAAGACGCGTGTAATGCGTGTAATAGAGCTATCGAAGCTCACCTTACTGAAAAAAAATTGGAGGAAACTTTTAATGGCTGATTTTGATTATCAGAAAATGAATGACTATGTTACCGCTGATCCAGAGGTAGCTGAACTTCGTGAAAAAAGAATTTCTACACGAAAGAAAATAGAAGAGTTGAAAGACTCTGCACGTAGGCATATTGAAAAAATGCACGGCTTGTACTTAGCAAAAACTGCTGTAGTTGGAAAAATATCCTATGAGCCTTGTACAGATGATGAAGAT
>LULU01000249.1_pt1 | contig 15820 bp, 17 predicted proteins | sample 729521 | NCBI WGS metagenome assembly LULU01 (sample SAMN03860281, study PRJNA289734) | marine metagenome | biome: seawater column; feature: ocean; material: water; isolation source: Red Sea water column Station 108 - depth 50m | place: Saudi Arabia: Red Sea | collected 2011-10-15 | depth 50 m | reverse complement strand
GAATAATAATCGTTGACTGGTTATAGAATCTTTAAATGTATAAAAAAATTCTAAAAATGATAACATATCATCATATAATGTTTCTGCATGTAATAAATAAGGTGAAAATTCTAATTCGAAAAATTTTTTTTCTATTTTTTGTAAGTATGCTAACAGTATATATTTTTTATGCTCAAAATCAATTGGATCTTGTATCCACCATGTTGATTTTAGTAGTTCCATTCATTTCTTCCATTTTAAACGCAAAATGAAAACTATTTAAAATATCTGAAAACATATTTACTTGCTTTTATTAATTATTTATTATAAATATTTAATTTCTACTAAAATACTTCACAATATATACTAAAAAATTACTTTTTATCCCACCATTTTAATCTTTTTAATCGCTTATAGATTAAAAATGGTTGTAGTATTATTCCAATTAGGAAACCATATGTTGCTATAAATATTCCAATTACAGGCCATATTGGTACCCATCCTGAATTCCATTCTTCCAGTACTGGGCCTGGCATATAAAATGCCATAACAAACCCAAATATAGTTCCTATAAATTTTAAAATACCTTGTTTGCTTTTGAAATAATGATCTGTAAATACCCATTCAAAATATGAAGGTTCTTTTTTATTTTCCATAATTATCCATGTTTTATTAATTTAGTGGAGGATATCGGATTCGAACCGATGACCTCCTGCGTGCAAGGCAGGCGCTCTAGCCAGCTGAGCTAATCCCCCAAAAAAATATTAAAAAGGCAGAGGTGTATTACTTTGTGTTCAATTGATGCCGGTCTTAATCATACTAACGTCTACTTTTTCACGTGCCTTTATTTTTTAATTGTACTCCCTAGGAGAATCGAACTCCTATTTCCAGGATGAAAACCTGGCGTCCTAACCGTTAGACGAAGGGAGCATTTGTTACCGGGGAAGGATTCGAACCTCCGTTACCTGGACCAAAACCAGGAGTCCTGCCTCTAGACGACCCGGTATAATTTTATTCTACATAGCATGCAGCATTCTTACCATGCTCCATGAATTTTACTTTTGTAACTCTAACTCGTCCTTCTGTCTCTTCGTGTACAAAATCGTTTAATTTATTATAAATATATTCTGAAAATTTCTCTGCACCAGTTGCTGGTATTATTCTTAATTGTATCATTCCTGCAGCCTGCATTTCTCCGAACATTTTTTTGTCTGGATCATCCTCTGCTACTATTACTGTATGATCAAACATATAATCCATCCACGTTTTAGGTTGCATACCGTCTATTAGAGTCTTTGCTCGCTTCATACCTCCAAAGTCCCAAACCCAATTTCTGTGATCTAGTTCTCCTTCGAAATAAACTTTAAATGATATACCATAACCATGTAGAAATCTACAATGTGTATCTTCTGCTTTCCATTGACGAAATACTGTACTAAATCCGTCAAAAACTTTACTTGATTGAAATTTTCCCATTATACTAATTCTTCTATTATTCCTATTGATTCACTTACTATTAAAATAACAGCAGCTGCAAACAAGTTATATGGTATAAAACAATATCCTATAATACGTATACCAGATTTTATGAAACTTATTTTTTGATGTAATTTTGCATCTGGTAATTGTTCTAACTGAGTTATTTTTTTATCTATATCGTTGAGCGTTATAGCTATTTCTTTTTTTACTTCGCTTTGTGTCTTTTTTTTCGGTTTGTATGCCATGATAATTCTTTATGATATATGTATTAAACTTGACCACAATTCATGTGGAATGTCACTACAAAATTTACTATTTGGAGCTAATATTACTGATACTGCATCGTGTGAATGCAATGATTCTTGATGTGAACATATTACTCGAAAATCTTTTATTCGTTTATCTTTGATTAATTGTGCGTATAATAATCTAGCTGCATCTTCCACAAACTTAAGATAAGATCCATTCAATTCAGCAAATGCCATTTCATCTTCCCTTTTTACCACTACTTGAGTTTCAGTTTTTAAAGCTCTAGAACATATTTCTTGCAAATCTTCTATCCATACTACTTCATCAAATTCAATTGATATTCTAGCTACTGATCTTTGTGAATGAGATACAGTAGCTTGATTTCTATATTTTCTAGCATGTTCTGCTAATTCATATGAACAAGGACAAGCAGATGAATAAACAAAATCAAAATGAAGTATCTTTTTAAATGTTCCTTTATCGTCAATATTACCTTCAAATGTAACATTATAATATTGATATCCAGCATTGTCAGATCTTAATGATGGTTGTAAAATAGGATATGAAAAATGTAATCCTATCTTTGCGTCAAATGATTCTAAATCATCTTTATATTTTAATAGAATTTCATCTAATTTACCAAATACATAATCATCTTTAAATTTATAAAATGATCTCATAATACGAGACATATTGATGCCTTTTTTATGTGCTGCTAATGAGACGTTACCTGTTACTTTAGTTTCTAATTCTATATCACCACCATCCTTCTTTTTATATTTTAAAGGTAAACGAAAATTATGAATTCCAACTTGCTGAATTGCTACTGGCGCGCCTTGAATTAAAGATGAAGGGCCGTTTTGCAAATCTGGAAATGTTTCTATATCTTCTTTCGTTGGTTTATATTTTAAATCATATTCTCGATTTGGCTCATGATATTTCAATGAATGTTCATTTTCTTTTGCTAGCTTATGAGATTCAACATCATCAAACCATTCATATTTATTAATAGTATTATTTTTTTGTGACATAGTAGTCGTTCTTTCTTTCACTAGTTCATTTGTTTTTTGCATTGTCATAATCTGATAAATCTTTCAGTAATTTTGAAATTGAGTGTACTGTTTCTAAGTTAACTCGTAACCATTTTCTATATTGTTTTTGTTGTATTATTAATTGACTACACATTTCATATTCTTCTAAATTTTCTCCAACCTTAATTAGATATGATAGAAAATCATTGATATTCTTACCGTATTCTAATAAAACGGTTTCATTTAGCATATGTATTTGTAATGAATCTTTTTCAATTATAATGTTAACGCATTTGTAAAACATACGTTTACTTATATCTGATGGGTCTAGAAATTTAAAAGACATGAAACTTTTTACTTTATTATAATAAAATTTTGTAATTTTTCCAAGTAATAATATTATTCTATTTCGCATGCTCCACCAGCACACGCTAATTCTGCAGTTAGTGATGTATTGTCATCAACTTCTACAACTTGAGATAAATCAATGGATTGAAGATTTTTTAGTAAATTAGTATATTCTTCTTTAGTTATATCTTCAAATGGAGCTTGTGTATATGTTCCACCATCATACGGTAATACAGATAATCCATTGTAATGATTTCTATTCTCCCACATCCATTCTCCAGCTGGTTCCCATTCCTCGGTTTTTAAGCTAACAGTTGCAGACACATTATGAGTATTAGATCCACTTCGGTGTCCTGGTGACACCCATTCTGTAGCTATTTTTTTGATACGTTCTAAAAGATTAAATGGCGATTCTGTTCGAAGAATTGAATTCGATGGAGCTTTTTGTGGTATTGATATCACTGCAGTATCATGCGGTCTAAAATATTCATCTTCAATTAGCTCTGGATAATTATTTTTCAAATATGTATAAATTGTTTCATTTTTACCAACACGAATTCTTCGAATATAATAATCATTGTGCCATGCATGAATACCTGATGATGTGCCTAATGTTAATGATGTTGTTCCAGCTGGTTTTACTGTGGTACATCTTGCGGCTTTATTTATTCCAATATCTTTAGCTGTTTTTGAATTTTCTCTTTTAACTATATCAGCTGCTTTCTTTAAGTCATACTTTAGTACTGTACCAGATCCAATGCCCGTCATTGAAACACCAATTAACGCATCCTTTTCAGTTGTTTCCCTCCATACATCTCTTAAATAATGAAAATCCGTATACCCTGCTTGAAGTGTACCTATAAATGCAGCTGCCCTTACACGATCATTAAAGTCTTCCTGAGACTCAATGTCACTTGCATTTACTTCGCATAAGTTACAGAATTGATAAGGTCTTAATGCGATTTCACAACAAGGATTTGTACCCCAATCCTTATCATTATTTAAATAGATACCAGGCTCACCAGATCCAGACAATTCTACACGTTTCCAAAGTTCCATAAAAAACTTTTTAGTAACTTTGTGTCTCATTAAAACTGCAGAATTATTTGCTCTACCACGTTGTGGAGCTTCTTCCCACCAATGTCCTGATTTACATCCTATCATAGCTTCATCTGTTGCAGAAAATAAACTAATTAAAGCTGCTCTTCTTATTCCGCCTGCTAATACAGCATCTGCTATATGACAAACGATATCGTGAGTTTCGAGTGTTGACAATTGATCGCCGTCTTCCTTGTTATCTAGTATTCCAGTAATCTTTACAATACATTCTTTTAAAGGTTGTGGACCTGGAGCTTTACCTCCTGATGTAACTAATAGTGCGCCTTTTGGACGTATGTCTGAATAATCAAATTCAATTCGTGAACTTTTACCATTTAAATATGATTTCATTAAAACTTTAATTGCATCTGCCCAGCCTTCAATTGAGTCACCAATCAAAAATCTTCTTTTTCTTTTAGGATATGGTTTATTTACTGGTGGTAATTTTTCTACATGATGTCGTTGTACTGAATATCCTACACCGGTCCCACCTAATAATAAAAACATTATTTCAGAAAAAGAATCGGTATGATCAATTGGTAAATATGCACAATTATAAACACGATTAGGAGATATTTCTATAGGTTTACCTCCAAATTGCAATGATCTCATTGATGGTAAAACTTTTTTATCATATACAAACTTATAAACATTTTCTATTTTATCTTTTAATTCAGGATATCTTTTAATATGCATTTGTTTATTTCTTGTAACTAATTCTTCCCATGTTTCTCTTCTATTTTGTTCTGGTAAGTATTTTGCATACTTCATATATACTGTAATGTCTGATAAAATTTTATTTGAAATGTTCATAATTGTAACTCCGTTTTTTATAATATTGAAATAACAAAAGGATCGTTATTACAATCCCTTTATTTTTATATAAATATATTGACTAACCTAAATTTTCTTGAAGATCTTTAAATTTTTGTGCTAAATTTTTCTTAACTAACGATTCCCCTGATTTCATTGTTTGCGTAGTTTGTCTGCCTTGTGTTGTGTTTGGCTCAAAAAAGTTAAACTGGCCATTATTAGTATTTATTTTACTAGGCAAAGTTATACCATCAGGACCAAATCTATTTTTGATAACATGTCCTCTTCCTGTTCCTGATAATTTATCTTCTACTTTCCTTGACAATGACATTAAGAAATCTGATACCATAACTTTACCATATGATGAAGCTATTTTATCTGCTTCTATTATATCATCTTCTAACGCAGATCGATTTGCTTGAGTAGCGGTCCAAACAGGAACGCCATATTCGCCAGCCATACCACGAAGATCCTCATACAATTCTTCTAACGCTTCATGTTTATCTTTGCTAGATACTTTTAAAAGATCTGCATAATCAACTATTATTAAGTCTGGTGTTTGCCCTAACATAATAGTTTTTTCTACATGAGCTTTTATTCCCATGACCCCTGTAGATTTAGTTGGGAAATATTTTATTATTAACTCTCCAGAAATATCATTTAATCGTTCTTCAATATCTTCTGTATAATTTTTTAGATTTTGTGCAGCAATTCCTGTTATGACAGAGTCATATCGTTGTCCAACATAATTTTTTACTACACCTAATTCTCCAGGAGCTAATCCACCATCCATTAAATCATCAATAACATCCCAGCCGGTTGTAACAGTGTGTCGAGCTGCTTCATTATATCTAGCAATAACATCTTTTTTATATTCATGACCAATATCTGTATCTGCACCTGCTTTCATTGCAGAATCAATTTTACTTTTTATTTCATCATAATTACCCATTTTGAGTAATCCAACAGAATCCATAATAGCTCGTTTTATTTCTTGATTCTTACAAAATCTAAGTATTTCGTCTTTTACAAATGTTAAATCATCCGATTCCATAAATCGAAATACTTCTTTCAATTGTTCTAGTACAGATGTTTTAAGTATGTCATTATCAATTTCAGTAACTTTAACTTTTAATACATCTTTGGATGGAGGTGTTTTATATTCTCGAAAATGATCTAATACAACTTCAAGTAGCCAGCTATTTGCATCTGATTCAAAATAATCTGGCTGAATAATATCTGCAATTTGTTGAAGAAATGTTCTATCAACAAACATTGCTGCTAATACTTTTATTTGAAAAGACCAACCGTACTCACTTAACTTATCTGTCATAAATTATTATATAAAAAATAATTAGTAAATCCAATTATTTTGTTTTTTGTGCGAATGCACTTAATGATAGCCATGTATTGTTTAACCAATCTGGCATATTCTTCATAACGGACCACATTTTATCTTCCATAAACAATTTTCTAAATTCTACCTTGTCTAGTTCAGATATTTTTGATTCCATTATTTTTCTAATATTACTTTTTGTTTGTGCTGGAATATCTAATAGTTTTAGATTCATTAGTTTCCAATTATCAGAAATAATGTTCTGATTATCTAATATTTTCTTATATGTCTTAGACTCATCTAGTTTATCATTACATGTTTTCCATAAGTCATCTAATTCATACTCTTGTTCTAAATTTAATTTAGTAACATGTTTTAATAATGTTTTTGGTCCTATCCCATGAACGCCAGGTATATTGTCTGACTTATCTCCTGTAAATGATCTGTATATTACATAATTTTTAGGATGTACACCAAATTCAGTTAATACTCGTTGTGTATCATACATTTTCTTTTTTATTGGAGACCAAATTTGAATTTGCTCATTAACCAATTGATAAAAGTCTCTGTCTGTAGATACTATTGTAATTTTTTTACTTTTATTTTCGTACATTTGTGTAATATACGCAATGGTATCGTCTGCTTCAATACCATCCATAGATAAGAATGTAACAGGCAATGCATCTAAATATGAAACTAATCTGCTAAACTGATACCGCATAGCTTCTTGCTCTTGTTCAATATTAGCAAAATGATGATCGTGTCTTCGTAATCTTGTTTTATTAGCTCGATTGCCTTTATAATCTTTATAGATTTTTTTTCTTCGCTTAGATCCACCAACTCCATCAAACACGATAATGCATCTACTAGGTTTAAAATCTCTGACACATTTACCGATACTATATAGAAATCCCGTTATACCTCCTATATGCTCACCATCTTCATTAGTTGAAGGAGTTGCTGAAAATGATCTAATGAAAGTATTGAGTCCATCAAAAATCATAATATGATCATCAGGACTCTGGTTTATACTTTCTTTTTCTTTTTGAAGTTGTTTAAATAGCTCTTGATACTTATTCATTATGCTTCTTCGTTTACAACTTCTTCTTCTACTACAACATCGTCAATACCACCATCGATACCAGCACGATATTTGAATATGTATGCTTCGCAAATTCTATTATATAGTCTGTCTTTCATTTCTGAATTTTGTATTACTTTTTCTATAAAATCTTTACTTTGAAATTTGACAGTATCTAGAATTTCTCCAGTTTCAGGATCAATATCGTCTAATGAGTACCAAGCTCCTGATTGAGAAACTAATTTGAAATTTTTCATAATATTTAGCCAACCACCATAGTTGTCAATTCCACTATCATAATATATTTCATAATCAATTTTTCTGTTAGGAGGACCCATTCTGTTTTTTACAACGTGTACATTGGTTTTATTTCCAACTACTTGATCTGCTCCATTTACACGAGCTTTAATCATTCCGGTATTTTTTAAACGGAGTCTAACTGATGAATGAAATGGTAATGCTTTACCGCCTGCTGTTGTCCATGGATCTCCAAATGATACGCCTAATTTAGTTCTTAATTGATTTGTAAAAATTAAGCATATTCTTTCTCTAGCTATCCAGTTGGTAACTTTCCTCATGGCTTTGCTTAATATAATAGATTTGGAAGTTGCATATCCATCTTTATCATATTCCATTGCCATTTCAATTTTGGTAGATGCTCCCATTACTGAATCTACTACTATTGTTACCAATCTATCTTTATCAGATTTTCTAACATTTTCAACAATTGTTTCAATAGTTTCAAATATTTCTTCAATTGTTTCTAATGGAACATATAGCATAGTTTTTAAATCTACGCCAATAGCTGTTAAAAATTCTGCGCTACTAGCTGACTCTGTGTCAATATATACTGCTAATCCGCCTTTCTTTTGTGTCTCTGCTAAGGTATGAGCTGCTAATAAGGATTTACCTGAAGCCTCAAGTCCTGTTATTTCGGTAATTCTACCAACAGGAAAACCTCCGTTCGGACGATTTGAAATAGCTAGATCTAGCATTGAACATCCTGTAGATACCCATTCGTTAACATTTGTAGGAGCATCTTCATCACCATCTAGAAAAAATGCTGATTTATAATTTTGCCCTTTAAATTGTTTATTAATGCTATCTGCGAGAGTTGAAGCTAAAGAATCTTCCAGTTCGCTCTTTTTCTTTGCCATATAACTGGTCCTTTATTAATCGTTAAATAAGTCGTTGAATGCTTCTGCTACATCAGTTTTCTTAGTTACTGTTTCTGTAGTCGATGTATTTGTTGTCGTTGAGTTCTGAGTTGAAGTAGTATCAGAGTCAGCATTTTCTGGATTCATCCATTCTTGTAATGCTGTTTCTAATTCTTCATATGTTGGCTCTGGAAACAAATCTGTAATTTGAGGTTGATCCAATATTGACTTTGCAATTGCTTTATCTTCTGTTGCAGGAGACGTATTAGGTTTGACTCGAATAGCTGTTTTTGGATATTGGCCTGGACCTTCTGATGGTGTAAATTCAACATCAATATCTCTACCATTCATTAAATCAGTTATGTCACCATAATCAGGATCTGCAATAATAGATAATAGTTCAGAATAAATAGTTTTTCCAAACCCCCAAAATTTAACTCCTTCTGATTCTTTACCTCTTACGATAACAGGAACATAAGTTCTCATTTTAGGTTCAATTTTTCTGCCCATTAGCCAGTCATCTTTGTCGCCTGTCTTTTTTAGTTTTTCTGCAAACTCTACAACTGGATCTGCATTACCGAATGTTACAGGAGAAAGCATAGTTCTCTTTGCAATATCATAATGAAAATACATTTCTAGAAAAGGGTTTTCTTTGCGGTGAACGTAAGGGACAATTCTTACTCTTTGCTTGCCAGGTTCTGGTCTGAAATAATTATTTTTTCTGTCGCTTGTCGTGTTTAATTGGTTAAGTTTTGCCTTAATGGCATCTAAATCTAAACTCATAGTTTATTCCTTTAATTGTTTAATTGTTAATTTATGTTTATTTATTAATTATAATATAAGTAATTAATTAGTTAATTCAAAGTTAATTGTTTAATTTTTTATTGTATATGTTATATGCTTTCAGGTGGATATTCGTAATAGTCTCCTTTTTGTATAAATCCAAATCTTTCAATATTTCCTAGCAGTGCTTTACCAAGTCCCATTTGATTTAATATTCCTAATCTTTTTAAAGAATTCATTATACTTGGAGTTTTTCCATTTCTATGATGATCTTCAATATAATCGCTAATTGCTTTAGCATTTACTATACCAACTGTTACTCCAGCAAAATTATCATTTAACCATTTAATTAGATTTGATCCTAATAATTTTTCTATTTCTGCTAATTGCATTTTGTCTTTTATTGCAGCTATAGCAGATTGCATAACTGCTTCGTCATCATTATATTTTCCTACTGCATTTTTTATTGTGTCAGCAATTTGTTCAGCTGTTGCTTGGCCAGAGGCTAACAATTTGTAATCAGCTTGTTCAGAAAGATTTTTAGTTCGAAATCTTTTCATATTTTCATAAAGGGTGTTCATCTTTTTTAATTTCTTTTTATTTATCTTTGTCCATTGTTGTCCAGTCGACATCAAAATTCCAATCACCACCGCCGGCTGCGTCTACTGATGCATATACATACCATTCATTACCATCCTGATCTGTACCTACAATTGTAGTGTCTCCGCTATATGGTGGATTAGTCATTTCTGGTTCTAAATAATCATCAAACTCAATTTCAGATAGAGTACCATCGCCATTATCATATATAACAGTAACATATGGTTCAGATCCAGTTACGCTAACTATTTTGTCTACTGGAGGTGAAAAGGATTTGCCAGTTCCAGATGAACTATATTTTAAATCTGTACGTGGTTTTCCGTCTTTACCTTTTATAACTTCTTTCATTTTTTTCTTTTGATATTCTTTTTGAACATCTTCTAATGTAGGTAACGATCCATCCTCTTTTCGCTCCCACGCATATCCTTCTAATAATTTCTTTAGTTTAATCATGATAAATCTTTCGCTTTTATATAAATATCATTAAAAATTAATTCTTCGTACAAATACTAAATGTATTCGTTTATAACCATCTGTTTGTGTTAGAAGAAATGAATTTTCATATGCTTCCCATGGAATTATCATGGTTTTATCTAATATTCCATTATTTAAATCTTTAATAACTTCGTTCAAAGCATTAACTGTATATAATGTGTTAGTTTCTTTTTTTCGATGTATTGATATTGTATTTTTGCCACGATAACCATTGTCCAGTGCGTTAAATGTGCAATACAATTCATTTGTATTATCATCATTACAAAAAACAAATATTCTTTTTTCTGGAATATCGAAATTTTGTTTTATATATTCAGTAACAATGTCTAAGTTACTTTTATGTGCAAATGTGCACAATAGTTGTGTTCTCACATTTATCCTTGTTTCTGTAAATATTCATATCCTTGAGCCGATGATGCAAATTTTGGTGTAAATCTATATCTTCCTTGTGATAATAGTTCAATTGCAAACTCTTCTCTTTTTGCAATATGCGGACGTGGATTGTTATTATAGAACCAAATCAATCCTTCTATATCATTAAAAAATTGATTTTTTACAATATTTAGTTCAAATATAAAACTTTGTGGGTTTTTTACAAATTCTTGTCTTTCTAATCGCTTAAACCATATGACTATGTTTGTATTTAACTTATCAACAGCTTTTCCTATATCCACTACTGCAGGAGCTTCTTCACCGGCTGATAATCCTATTTGTTCTGCATCATCATCTGATATCCAATATGAATTTTTATTTCCGTCCTGATTTACTGTTAATCTTGTATCTTTAACGTCTGTGTCTAATTTTGTTTTATAAAATATGTCATGCAATTCTTTAAAACCTTCGTACCAATTATAGAATGCTGTTTTTTTCCATTCTAGTTTAGCAAACATGTCTTTGCCAATAGCTGATTCAAATCTTGTTTCGAAAATTCGAATTAATTTTTTTAATTCTTCTGCAGAATCTTTGTCTACTAAATCTTTTAAAGATTCATATGGATCGCCTATGGTTGCAATTGGGTCTACTAATTCTTCATAAAATTGTTGTATTATTTTTGTAAACTTAAATTTGTTAGCTAGCCCAGAGCTAGCTGGATCAAATAAAGAACTGCTGTCTCCAAATTCTTTTAATTCCCATTCTAAGTTACCTGGCATTATAATATCTTTTGTTCTAGTACCACCTGGCATCGAATTTTTTACTCCTAAAAGAGTTGCAATTTCTCCTCTTCCCATTCCACCTCGAGGCGAGATTGGCGTAACTGAAAAAAACTGTTCAAATATTTTCCATCCTTCACCGTTTACATATGATTCAATAGTGTGAGTTCTAAAATTTTTATTAAATGCTGTTTTTTCGCCTGGGTCTAATGTATTATATATACTAACTACTTGTTGTATTATATCTGCTGGTAATTTTAAATCATTAGCCAATATCGATTCAATATTTTGAATTGTAGATTCAGATTCTTGATCTTCTTCATCTTCAGTTAATCCTTTTGCTTGATATATAGTTCGATCAATTTCTTGTTCAGAAAGCATGCTCATTTCACGCAATACACTACGAAGAATTTCATAGTCTGATTCTTTTGTAGGATATCCAGAATCTAATTGATACGTCCACTCGTTTATAATTTTATTTATCATAACTCGATATCATTCATTTTACTATAAATATTGCCTACTTTACATTTAACAGGAAAATCATCTCCTTCTAAACATGATTTTATTTTCGGTAATATTTCTTTAGCATTATGAATTGGGACATCAAATAACACAGAATCATATGTATATAATACTATACATGTTTTATATCCTTTCAGTAAATATGATAGTTGATTTAATCGATTTGCAGTGAATTCTGTCTCATATGCTTGAAGATAATAATTAAATAATTTGTTTTGATTCATATCAGACAAACTATCTTTGCATAATGGTCTTTTCAATATTGGTGTTTGTATACATCCTTTTGTTTTCCATTCATTCCATAATGAATATACAATGTCATTTACTTCTTTAAAAAATGGAATCTTTAAAAACTCTTTTTCAATATGACCATATAATAGTCTAAATGTTATTTGTTTGCTTTGTTCATATTGTTCTTCAGTTAAAGTGTCAGTACCAAAATAGAATTTACCAAAATATGTATGCACTGATCCTTTTGGCAATTCGTATCCAATTAATCTTGCAATTAATCTTACATGATATGCATCGAAGTCAAATTCAACTAATGCTCCATTTTTAAATCTACTACAAAATGCATCTCTAGTACCATCTTGTTTATTCATTGCTGCAAAATTGAATCCACGGAATGCATTAGAGGGACGACCTGTAGTTGTATGATAATGATAATTTGAGTAGACTCGTCCGTCTGTAATCAATTCTTTCATTTTAAAAGAATCATTAATTTGCATTCCGTTGGATTCAATGTCAGCAAATATTTTTGGATATATCATATTGAAACGTTTATATGAATCAGATAGTTTTGAATTAACTATCATTGGCATTGCATACTTGCGTATTTTTTGACACATTTCTACGTGTTTCATTAATGGAATAATTGTGTTAACATGCTGTAAGTTAGTATGTCTTCTCCAATAGAAATGATGTGCATCTGTAAAATAATGATTGTCATCATATGCTTCATTATATGTATACCACCACAAACTTTTTACATCATAAACTTTATTGTTTCCGCCCATTTGTAACCATAACTTTTTGTCATGAACAAATATAGATTCCAATTGGAGTAGTTCATTTAAATGTTCTTTAAAGCCGTTTATTTGTTCTGTATGATGTATAGGAACAATGAATTCAATTTCATTGCTTGAATACACATAAATACATGATATTTTATTGATTGAAGGATGAAGTTGATGGTCAGTTAGTATAGGAATAACCAATACTATTTCTTCTTTTTTAATATCTTGTAATAATGAATCTAGTTCTTTTGAATCATCTATTATTATCATACATTAATATAATAATAATTTTTTATTAATTATCCAAGTATTAGATTGGTGAATTAATATCTTCTGGAATTATAAATGTATTGTCAGTATAAAATTCTATAAAATTTGATAATTTAGAAATTAGTCCAGGCATAGTTTTATTATATCGTAAAACTGTTAATTTATTTGTTTCACTTATACCTGTAACAACAGCTCCGTTAATAGTTTCAGTTTTTAAGTTTCCAGTAATAATCCATGGTAAACTCAAAGCTATATATACATTATTATCTATAAAATCTTTTTGATAATCTTGATATTGTTTGTCGTCTATTTCAGTGATAAGTAAGTTTGTTACATTTTGTACAAAATACCTTGTAATATATCCGCTATTTATATTTAAATTTAAGTTTTCATATGGAATTAACTTTTTTGACAATGAAGGATGCCATTCTTTCCTAGTATATGTTTCACCAGTAATATATCGATGATATTCTCCTTGATATTCAGTTCCATCTGGATACATCAGTTCATTTCCAGATGTATATAAATTATTTATAATTTCATCAATTGTATAGTATACTTTTTGTCTCATTATGATAATCTTGGTCTCATACCACATCTAAATTTAGTGGTCCATTGTCCTGTTGTGTTAATAGTTTGGGTAATTTGATATATAAGAAATACGTTAAATTTAGAATATCGTTCTGGTAATCCAGAAAACTGTAATACATCTCCATATCTAAATCCATTTATTCCTGGCATTGTAAATTCAACTTCATATGGAAACATTGGAGCATTGATTGTATTTGATTCTACTGCGGATGGTGTAGGATATTGTAGATATTTTTTTAAAGCTGATCTAAGCTCTTGTTGTGCGGTTTTACTTGTTGGGTCATCTCCTAATTTTTGTTTTGCAATATTTAATTTGTTAATACCATCTTCATGAATTTGTTTGTATTTTATCTTTAATTTTTTTGATGCTTCTTCATCTGCATACATTACATTTAAGTACGGAGCTATATCAGATTCAGAGATTTCGTCTACACCTTGATTTAAAACATATGCTAGATTTTTGACATTATCTGGTATTTTAGTTGTAATTTTAAAGTCTTGTACAATTGAACCTCGAGGATCATTGGCCCATAAAGGAATATTGAATTCTTGTACAGTTGTATTAAAATTTACAAAGTTTTCATCATAAAATAATAATTGTTCTTGATTGTCTGGATGTGTTATAAGTTTCATTGAAACTGCTCCGCCAGTTGCATCTGAAATTTCTCCGCTTATTGCTCCTAAAAAGTCTTTTATTCTAAATCTTTTTGACTCATACAACTTATCAGAAATTTCTTTGATTACATCCATGCTTATCATTATTCTTGATGCATAGCCGATATTATTTTCAAAGAACGATCTTGTGCCTACCGTCTCGCGAGAAGCTGGAAGGGCTCCGATAACACGATCTCCATATGTGTTTGTTGATCCGGAGCTATTTTTTCCTAATAACAAAATTCGTTCTGGATTAGATGATACTAATTCTGAATAATAATTGCAATAAGATATAGTTGGAGTTGCCAATGACGTAAATGCCGTATTAGAATCGTCTAATATCGTATCTGTACAATGGATCCATGGGGCTTCTGCAGAAAATGCCATTTTTTTCATTACATAAAAATTAATATAATTAATTAAATGTGCCAATGATACATGTCGATAATAATCAGAAGCTTGTGTTTTATTTTTTTTCTTATCAAATTGTTGATATATACTTCCCCATCTTATATATGCCGGAAAATTGTGAATGACATTGTAGCCTATTTGGTAAAACGTCGAATCGATGATTTCACTTCTCTTTTCTGGTTTTGTATCTATATATCTATTTACATCTTCTGATAATCTTTGATAAAATGTATTAATAGGTACTAATGAAATATTTTCGGCTGCTTGTACTACTAGATTAGGAATAGAATTATTTGTGTTAACAGCATTTAATGTGTTTACTGGCGGAGTTCTGATATAAGCATGGTAACATCTGTATATGTATTACTTGTGCCAGTAACTGATAATGTAGCTTCAATTGTGCCATTAGTTTGATAACTATAATCAAATGATGTTATAAGTCCTTTAAATTCAACAAATCTAGGATAATCAACATCTGTTTCTGTGTCATTTTCTGTTTCTAAGTCTTCTTGTTGATATTCAGTTAGTAATGATTCTTTTGGACTTTCGATACGAATTTTAATAGCACGACCAGGTCGAAAAAACTTTGTTTCGGTTTCATCTAGATCACGTAATGGATCTGGAATTGTTATTCTACAAGTAGCTCGATTTAAAACATTCATTGAATTATCACCAATAACAAGATCTACACTATTCAAAAAAGGTACTGTGCGTTTACTGTCATTCGATAAAAACTCCGTAGGTCTATATAGA
>LULU01000077.1_pt1 | contig 17437 bp, 21 predicted proteins | sample 729521 | NCBI WGS metagenome assembly LULU01 (sample SAMN03860281, study PRJNA289734) | marine metagenome | biome: seawater column; feature: ocean; material: water; isolation source: Red Sea water column Station 108 - depth 50m | place: Saudi Arabia: Red Sea | collected 2011-10-15 | depth 50 m | reverse complement strand
ATGTTGTGCCTGTCCAAGACCAACTTTGTAAAGCACCTACAGAACCAACTGCATTGAATTGAGCAGTTCTTTCACCTCTTGTACTGACACCACTTGGCATTTCAGTATATTGAGTTAACGGTAGTATCTGGTCTGGTCCTTGTATTGTGCCACCATTTGGTGGATTACTTACAAAAGTAATCTCTACATGATGGTCATAATCAGGCACATCCAACTCTTGTCCCCAAACAGCAGTTATTGTTTTATCTTCATAATTAGTCCCACTAGGTGATTCTATTAATTGTATCAAAATTAAAGGTGAAGTCAAATCTGATTCTAGTGTTCCAAAACCATTAGAACCTAAAATGGCTCGCTCTCCTGCGATTTGCATCACTTTAGCCCATCTAATACTGCCATCCTCTGGCATATGCCAATAAGCAAAATCACCATTATCAGGATCATCTGCCTCTAATAAAACAAATTTACTAGTATCAATAGTTTGTGTGGCTAAAGTTTGTGTGAATTCTGTGTGGCTTATTTGTGGATAATCTTCACCTATGTTGGTTGTTAAATCATAATGAAATGAAGTTGTGTTCTCTAAACTATCGTCTATATCCCCCCCTTGTATTACATTAATATCTCCTCGTCTAGCGATAACATTACCAGCAAAACTTTCACCATATATTTCAAGATTTATACTGAAAGTAAATACACAACCGGCATTGACTAATGATTCACTCGGTAAAATGTTAATAATGTCCTCGTTCTCATCAAGAAATGGTGTGCCATCAGAAAGTAAACCATAATTGTCAGCACCTATTGTATTACAACCATAAACATCTGAAGGGAAAATTGCTAATAAAATGTCGTCTATCTCTTGTGAATAAGGAATAATAATTTCATCAAATTGTCCAAGATTGTTATCTCTTACTTTAGTCAAAAAATTAAACAATTGTAGTTTGTCTAATAAATTTAAATTTTGTATTTTATTTAAGTTTGATTTATTTATATTTGTAGGATTTTTTGGATCTATACCCACCAAATTGTAAGCAGATTTAACTAAAGATGAGTTAGGACTTATACCACCTATTGTTGCGAAATTATTATAATTAAATAAATTTATTTCATAGTCCTCTGATGGATTTAATAATATATTTGTTTGAAACCTTTCATATTGTTTTATACCACGATTTGGAGCTACATATTGATATATCACACCAGTGATAGAATAAAAACCAGGTTTTTTATAAAGGTGTTCTAATAAAGTTGTAGCTTCTAACAATTTTGGTTTATCTGTAAATTCAGATTCACTACCATCTCCCCAATTAAGGTTAAATATATAAAACCCCCTATCAGGTATGTCCTTATCATCACTATCTTTCTGTTTGGCAAAATTTGATGGAAAGCCATTATTTGTTGGTAGTTTTGGATTTCGTATCTGATACAAATCTATATTTTTCATAACTTCTTCATCTAGTAGTCTACCCGATTCTAATAAAAATAAATAATAATTTATCTTACCATCTGTAGCTAAATTGTAATTTATCGGATCTATTTCTTTGTCGTAATATCTATCAACTCTCACTATTTCGTTATTGTTATCTGGATTTAAAACGAAAGGTATTGCATCAACTGAATAATCTAATTGAGTTGATGTAAATGCTGGTTTCTGAGATTTTATATCAAAAATTGTACCATCATCTGTATCGATAATTGTCGTTGGTAATGTTGAAGGAGTCAATGATTTTGGGTTTTCATCTGATATATATGGTTGAAGTGAGGACTCGTTATAATTAATATTTTCCCACATACCTCTATCGTTAAAAGTCTGAGTACCTAAAGTTAATCTTTTATCACGATTACCATCACTTGGTGGTTCTGCTTGACTCTCTTCTGATGTTACAACACGAGAAGAATTATTAGCTGCTTCACTACTATTTCTATTAAAATACTCAACATCCAAACCTCTATCAGGTTGAAAAACTCTAAGGGTTATTCCATGTTGTTCATTACCCTCATTAAAAGGACCTAATGATTGTTGAGCTTGATTAATCAAGTTTTCTGGTTTAGTAAAATTAGCCATCTGATATTAAGGACAAATTAATTTGAAAATCTAATTCCTGTCCTTGCTCCGCACCTGCTACCGCTGTATCTAAAGTAATTTGACCAGTGGTAAGGTCTATAGAGTTTATTTGTATTTCAACTTGATTTCCAGACTGAGGTATAAATAAAATCAAGGTCATATTAGGTTGTATTCTTGTTAAGTATTCATTATCATTTATAGAGCCTGCCACATATTTCCATACTGAAGCATCGTCACCATCTAATCTGACTCTACCAGTTGCTATTTCTGCTGGAAAGTTGGTTGAGGTTGAGGTTTGTGTTGAAAAATCTGATTCAGTAGCCCTTCTACTTCCTAAGTTTTCACCAGGTAATCTAAACCCACGAGCTCTAAATAAATCCGAGCGACTTATCAATTCAACTTTACATTTAGCCCCAAATGAAGTTTTGGCTTCTAAATCACCCGTTGATGGATTTCTATGATTTAACCAAAATTGTTTATCGTTAAGAAAAATTTGACTGTCTTCATCATCCTCTAAAATAAGAGGATCATATGTAGCACAGATAAAGTACCATTCATCTAAATTATCAGTTGATACTTGAGGATAAAGTTGATGTATATCGGTAACAGCATAAAAATCAATAAGACTACTTTGATTAACAGTTCTTCTAGCTCTATTTTCTACACCCCAATGATTGTCTCGTAAAGTCCCATCACCCTCTCTGACTGCTAATCTAATCCATCTTTTAAAATTACCATTACTATCTAAATTAGTTCTTGTTTCTAATCTTATTCCCTCACCATCTACTTCTAAAGGATTACGAAAATTAAATAAAGTTCCCTCTGATGTTTTGCTTACAAATCGTACCCACATTGTTATGGTAAAACCATCAACTAAATAAGAGTCATTTTTTTGAAATTCCAACTCAGCATCGCCTGGTGCTCTTAATATAATTGCTTGATTTGGTTTTCTAATCTTTAAAAAACCACTAGATTTGTTTTCATAAAGTGGTCTATTATCAGCAATACCAATATCTAATTCGTCTGCCTGTGTATCAGCACCTGAATCTGTTCCTCCAATATTTTCAACACCTGTATTCTGTACCGTGTTACTTAAACCACCAGGTAAAGGAGTGATGTCTACAAGATATTCATTCAATCTGTCTCTCATAGTTTCAAGAGTCTTACCTACATTAATGTTATTTGCTTGTTGATTTAATCTTGTTATGAAGGCATTAGGGAAGTCTCCACTACTTATACGATTGTTAAAATCTAAACCATCATCTTCTGTTGTTAATTCTCTAGCCAAACCATCACCGTCAAGGTCTTGAAAATTAGGAAGGCCTCCTAATAATTCATTAAACTCTTGAAAAAAATTATCTATCTGTGTTTGACGAGTTGACTGTGATGGTAGTAACTCAAATATGTTTGTATCTAAAATCTCTCTAGCAAGGTTTGGATTAATTTTTTTCGCACCAATTATGGGTGTTGTTAATTGACTCAAATTTAAAACATCTGTAAAATTACCATCCGAATCTTTTGTCGCTATCTTTACACTAAATATCTCACCACTCTCTTTTACAAAATTTATAAAATAATCTAAATCTCCATCAGAGTTTGGCTCATTAGGAACATATAAGGTAAATTTTTGTTTGACCAAATCACTAAAAGGATCGTATCCATTGTCGTATATGTATTGACATATATTATTGAAATCTTCTCCAACTAAGTCATCTCTGTTTTCTAAAGTATTTCTATCTTTCTTAAAAAATACTAATGGCTCATCCTCACCACGACCAGTTTGTTTTATACCATCTCGTATGGTGGTTTGCATTGACCTTACTTCGCTCGTTGTTAGTGTGTTACTCTCAAACCAAAGTTGATAGAATATGTCACTTACAACTTCTCGTACATCTTGTCCTCATGCTCATGATAAATACCTAAATATTGTTCGCCACTTTCTTTGAAAAACAATAAGCTTGTTTCTGTGGCTTCAAGACCAGTATTAGTGACAGGATTACTTAGGACAAGTTGTATTATAACATCATCGTCTGTCATCTCGTCTTCGGTGTCAATCATGAATGTGCCGTCTTGGTGTTCGTGAAAAGAACCAAAATATTGTTGAGTTGGATTAGTCAAAAATACCCAAGCAATATAATTTCCATCTTCATCTGTATTAAACTCATCTGTTGTATAATTCGCAACTATTGGATTTGATGGTTGTTCCTCTGTGCTGACTTCCTCTTCGTATTGGCACGAAGCATTAATTGGTGTAAATCTTTCTCCTAAATCTTCTTGGGATAAGTCAGGATATAAATTGAAAAAATAATTTGTTGCAGTCGGATCATTACACCCCTCATATTCACAAAGTTCATTGTTAGTAAAAGGAGCATCAGGATCGTAGTTAGTAGCATTTTCATCTTTACAACCAGCAGTTCCGCCGGTAAATTGTTGTTGTGGTGGATCATATGTACAAGGATTATTAGGATCATTCTCGGTAGCATTTTCATTATAGTTGTTTGCTAAAGGATCAGTACAACCAAAAACAGGCTCATCGGCATAAATACAACTTCCATCGTCTTCTGTCGCCATATTATCAAAGTTTTCAGCATTAGGATCAGTACATCCCAAATATTGACAACTTCCATCATCTTCGTCTGCATCTTCATTATAGTTTATCGCATTTTCATCAGTACAACCAAAGACATCTTCTTGAAGAATATCATCTCCCTCACTATCTTGTATTTGGGTTTCATCTGCTGGTGGTGTGGTATCATAACCAGTAAAATCAACTGTTATGTTAACCTTTGCTCCACCATTAGCAAAAGGATTAACCATATTAGATCTAGGTTGTATGTCTTCTAAAGTTCCTGTGCCACTTGGAAAAGTTCCATCATCTATTGTTATTTGACCGTTACCTTCTAATAAATCAACTTGATTTCTAAAATTATTGTTTTCTGGTTCAGCACCGTGGTATCCATCAAAAGTAAAAGGTAAACTAAAAGGATAATCTAGTTGGGTATCATTACCACTATACTGTACAACAGGTGTTGTCGTGCCAGTTGGTTGTCCCGCAGATATAGTAATTGGCATACCCTCTTGTAAAAATGAAAATAAACTTTCATCATTAGCAGTACCAGTAACATAAGTCCACCTATTATAATTAAAAGTTTGTGCCAACATAATTTGTGCAGTTAAAATATTAGGCGTTTCGGTTGTAGTTTGTGTCGGAGTCGTAGTCTGTTGTGCAGGTGGAGTAGTTTGTGTCGGAGTCGTAGTCTGTTGTGCAGGTGGAGTAGTTTGTGTCGGAGTCTGCGTCATCGTCTGTGTTGGAGTTGTAGTCTGTGTCGGAGCAGTCTGTTGAGTCTGTGTAGTTGTAGTGGTTTGTCTAGCTGCTTGAGTCTGAGTAAATGTTTGTGTTGGTGCTAAAGGTGCTAAAGGTGCAGTTGGAGGACTTATAGTTGTTTGTGTTTGTGACCGTGGTGGTGCAAATCCAGCAAAAGTTAATCCAGCTGCAGGAGAAGTAGGAGCTTGAAAAGACAAACTCGTTGTTGATGGACTAAAAGATAAACCAGTTTGACCAGGTGAACTAAGAGGTGATTGTATATTTAAACCAGATTGTGTGCCTGAAGGTCTATGATAAGGCATTGTTATGTCCTAAGTATAAATTCAAAATCGTTGTCGTATATAATCTCCTGACCATCGTTATGGTTTACCTTGATTAAAATTTTATAAGCTCGATTAGGTTCAAACGCATTCAAATCTTGTGTAAAATAATTTGACACAGTATCACAACTCATAGTTGTATATGAACTAAAGGGAACGACTGACTCATTCGTTGCCATATCAATGATAGAGTAAGAACCTGAGGGAAACGGTATGTAGCTACCACTTACTGTTTGAGTCGATGTAGAAAATGTTTTTTGAATATATCTTTTACGAGCACCGAATCTAAATTTAACAGTTTCATTCTCCTTGTACGAACCTCTAAGATGCATAGGATAAAGATAATTTTCAACATTACCAGTTACATCTAAAGCAGTTAAACTGCCTGTATTTGAACCAGTAGCGGGTATATTGTCATCCCATTTTAATTCTATTTTAGGTGAGTATATCGTATTAGTTTGTCTTGAGAAAAATTTTAAATCTTCAAAACTTCCAGTTGATGTTTCTCTACTACCAGATAGTCTTACTAACAAACCATAATTTTCATTATCTCCATTAAACCATTTTTTAGCAACAGAAGTTATGTCCATATTAATGTCAGGTGATTCTGACGAAAATGATTGTGTTACTTCATCACCTGCAATATAAGTCCCACCAGCATCAACCCAATCCACTTCAGCACCACCTTGTGGAAAAGACCTATGTTTCCAACTACAACCATCTGTTGTTTTAGGATCGTCTGATTCTTTACCAACACCCTCTGTCCAAGATTCACTTATTGGATAAGCAGCAATTGTATATTCTTCTGATAATCCGCTTGTGCCTTCAGTTTCATAAAGTCTAAGATGTAGTTTATAATCACTAGGTACATTTGATGCGGTTATATAATTTTTAATTTCATCAGTATCAAATTGTAATAATACACGAGTTGGATAGTGAAAACCTCTATCAAAAAAAACTTTTTTTAATTCTAAAATCTCATCTTGTCCTGTGTTTTTATTTTTAAAATCTTCACCTGTAATTGTATTCGAACCACTACTAATGAAGGCGTCTTTCGTTATAAAAAAATATCTATGCATTATATTACTTTCCCATAAATGTCTTGGTTTGGATTTCTTAACTCAAATACAGCAGGTTGACTTGATGGTCTATATATACCATCTTGTAAGGCATTTTCAAAATTATATTGAAAACCGTAGTTACTATCCTCTCCTATAACTTCACCATCAGCTTTGTAATAATAAAATTTTCTACCTTCAGCATAGTCATTAGCCTTTCCATCTTGAAATAATTTTAATTCTTTAATACCTATTACACCATCCAAACCTAATATGTTATATTGTAAATCGTTCATATTAATACCTTGTCTAAACTGCATTTTTTCAATCTTAAAAAAATCTTTTATGGTATCAATTACATTTAATTTTACTTCGGTAGGATTAAATCTTCTATCATAATTTACGACAAAACGAACTCCAAAATTTATAAAATAACCAGAAAATATAGTATCATTTAAACTAAATCCAAAATCTACTTGATCGTTTATCATTCTAAATTGATTTAAATAAATTGCTACATTCTGTAAAATTAATTGTGGTGATTGTACAAGTTGTTTTGCTTGATTGTAAGAAAGAGTAGAAACAAGTAGACCTTGTGTCAATCTTTGTACATAGGCTTTTGCAATACTACCAAACTTAGGTGGTAAACTAAGTATTCTGGCAGTATAATCTTCTTTAGTTACACAACGAAGTTGTGTCGCGAAAAAAGCAGAAGCGTTATTTCTTATCTCATCAACAGTTTGCCCATCAGTTCCACCTACACCAGGTTCATCATTAGTTACAGTTATTGAAACGCCAGATGGCGCGTTATTTACAGTAGTAAGTTCTCCAGCTTGAACATTTGACTCAGCTCCACCACCAGCTCTATATTGAAAAGTTAAAATAGTATTTGAAGGTGTTTCACCTAAATTAAGATTATTAGCTATAGTGGGATTAATAGCACCAAGATTAGCTACACTTGTTCCATTTATAGTAACACCAGCCTGTTCAACCGGATCAACATTTGAACCTGTGTTGGCAAATCTAAATAGACCATTACCAAATTGAACTTTATATGTTTGGGTATCTTCATTAAATTTAGAAATAAACTTTTTATTTGTTCTGATATACTCAGCGACATAAGGAATTGGAACAAGTGAAGTGTCTGTGGTCGCATCTCCTTGATCGTATGCAGTTTCTCTAGTAGAATCATCAGTATAGTGCGTTTCTTTTAAAACTTTTTCTTGTGCTAAATAGTCTACTTCATACCACCTTTGTCCTGAAGCATCTGTACAATTTAAAATCTCAACTATGTTATCCTCACCTAAATCTAGTTCTAAAAATTTAGTGGGACTAGTGATTGTAAAGGATTTTGTTTTGGTTTTACCAGATACAGCTCTAACATATCTTGTTAAAGTATAAGAAGAAGCTTCACCATTAGCATCGAGTGTTGGTGCACTCACATAAGGATCTTGACCAGTCTCGCCAGAACCACTTGCTGTAAAATCTATTTCTGAAGTTGTCTCAAATAAAATTTCTGAATCAATATTTGATGCAACTTGTAAGCCAGAGTCTATAGGGTTTGGTGCCTCTCCATATTTTGGCTCACCTGTTGTTGAATCAGCATCTATTGTTGTTGTTACCTTTAACTTCACAACTGATGGAGTTTTATTTTCTACCTTGTAACCTAAGAACTCTGCCAATCTCCTTATATTTCTTTTTTCAGTTGCTGTTGCTAACAGATTTTCTTTATAATTGTAATCAATATAATATGAAAGTACATCACCAACATAACTTGATAATTCTATTAACATCATACCAGGTGATGTCTCGTTGAAATCTTTATATGTATCAGGAAAATAAGATTTAGTATATTCAATTAAGTCAGCTTTTATAGAACTAAAATCTTTACTTGTATAGTTTACATTTGTCGGAATTAACTTTTCTTTGTCTGTATATGCCATTAGTAAGCTCCACCACTTGTTGTTCCGCTAGTTGTTACTCCAGCAGTTGTTTCAGTTGTTGTAATGTCTCCACCACCAACACCATCAAATGTAACTTGAACACTATCTAAAGAATTGGGTGCCCTCTTTATATTAAATGTTATATTTATTTTAATTTGATTTTGGTCTTGTCTACCAGTATCAACATCTATTTGCCTCAACTCTACAAAAGGTAACCAAGTATTAAATGTGTCAACTATGTTATTTTCAATTTCTATTCTTGAATCTTCTGTTATTTGATTAAACAAAACACTTCTCAAGTTCATACCCAAAGCTGGTTGGAAAAGCCTTTCTCCTTGCTCTGTTTGTAAAAGAAGTTTAATATTATTTTTAATAGATTCTACAGTAGTCTTGGTAGTTTTAAAATATCCATCACCACCACCAACTCTTGCGAGAGGAAAGTCTATTCCTACTGAGACTCTTTTGTCTTGGTCGTCAATAAATCTATCTTTTCTTCTATCTAGTATTGGCATTATGAAAGACTCTCTGGTTCTACATTTTTAAGTCTAACTTGACTTTGTAAGGATTCAGTTTTACTACCGGCGTTATCTGTTGCTAAACCATCTTCGTCAATCTTAACAGTAATATTTGGTATTACAAGTGGAGGTATATTAGATGGAATCGCAGGCGTACTTGGTGGTTGTGGTATACCAGTTGGTGTAGTAAGGCTTGGTGTAGTTGAAACACCTTGTTGAGATGCTTGTAATTTAGTAACAGTAAATGTCTGTGCTTGAATAAATGAACTAATAGCATTGGTTAAATCCTCTGCTAATCGAGATAGTTTATCTTTTTGTGATTGAGTAGTTTGGTCATAAATTGATTGACCAAAATTATCAATATATGCTTGCTCTATGTCTGTTTTAAGCCCCATTCTTAAACCTTGCTTTTTCTTCTACTTTTTGCATTACTTGAGAATAATCTTTATTGAAAGCATCTGCCAAATGGTCGGGTAAATTTTGGGTACTATCTTTTACAGATTTAACTTCAGTTTCCCTATCAATGTTTTTCCAATCACCAGCTGCTGCAGTTTCATTTAAGATGTCATTCAGAATAGAATCTTTAGTCAAAGGAGCGACTGATTTATCAGTCTGTACTGGATTTGCCATCATCTTTTTGTATGATGATGCGGTAGGTTGTGGCGCTCTATCTTCTACTATACTATTAGAATTACTGCTAACTAACACTTCATCTAACTTTTTTTCAAGTGCAGAAAATTTATAATCTAACTCTTCTCTAACTACTTCTCTTATTAATTTCTTAAATATATTAACCTTCATTTATACATTCTCCTGTGTTTCATTTGGTCTGTTTGGTTCTATAAAATAATGATTACTAAAGAAAGAAGGACCACCAATTGACCTATCTGCAATTGGATTAGGATTATTGGGATCCTCTATGTCAACCTCTGGTTTATATTCATTATTTAAATTACCTAATATTGCTTCTACTTGTGTTAATATCGGACTAGAGTCCTGTCTAACAAGAGGAACTGGTACTCCTTGTACTAACGCTCTTGAATCTCTTAATATTTCCACAATACTTATTAATAATTCTTTTAACTGATTTCCTAATACCATAGGTTCAGTTCTATTTTTAGCTTCCTTTCCTAAATAAATATTACCAGAATTAATAACTGAGTAACCTGAATTATTCAAAGTGAAATTCTTTCTGGCTCCAAAATTTATGTTGTTGTTTGCTGACACAGTAAAGTCTCCAGCAGTTGTGCTTCTAGCATCAAAAGTAATTCTATCAGAAAACATTATAATTTGGTCAAATTCAATCTTCTCTGTTTCTTCTTCAATTTCTACTGAATAATCATATTTATAAAAATTCTCTGTAGCATCATTACCACCATTTATTGTATAATTATTTACTTCTTCAGTTGGTGTATCTACTGACAATCTAAAATTAATATCACTAAAATTTTGTGCTAAAGAACCATTGGATAACATAGAAATTAAAGAACCTTGTGTTAAAGATTCCTCAGAACCAAAATTATTATTACTTATGTTTATTATTGGATTTATTGATCTTGAACCAATTCTAATACCATTACCATGCCTACCCTCTAGTATAAAATCTGAGTGTTTAGATGCGTTATATCTTTCAAAACTTAATTTATCTAATATTGGTTTTGTTGATTTAGATAGTTTTCTTATTCCTATAAATGGATACTCAACACCGTAACCAAAATCGTTAGTCACATTTGATTCAAGTAAACCTTTGTTTGTTTGTTGTTGTGAGAAAAAATGATTTGGCGACACATTGGGTTGATTAAATGTATTCAGAGGTCCTATATAAAAAACTTTTTTGTTTATTTGACAAAATAAAACTAAATCACCTTTAGTTATCGAATCACTTAAGCCTCTTTGAAGTGGTCTTGCTTTTAATCTTTTTTGTACAGTTGGTAATACTGTATTCAAAGGCTTTATTTCAACAATCTGAGAATTTTCATTTTCTTCTTGTGATGGTTCTAGCTCATTTAAATAAACTTGATTTACAATAGCTAAATTAAATTCTATTGCTTTAGTTACCAAATCATCATATGATCTTCCTACTGGCATATTATGTGTTTCCGTATTTCTTTCTTATCTTTGTCATATCAACAATCTCATCGCTCTTTTTTTGTAAATCAGTTGTCACATCTTCTAAAGTTGCCATGAGTTGTTCTTTTTCTTCCTCTGATAATAAACCAACATCACTATCATCAATGGGTTGTTTGGACATTATTCGTTGATATATAGTAGCTAGTTTCACAAGATTATCATCATTCTTTATACCGACATCCATCAGTTCCTTAATTATAGGACCTACAATAGCAATATCCTCGATACCTTGTATGTAACCATGCACCTCTTGGATTAGCAAGTCAATTTGAGTTTTCTTTAACTTGTTATTTTCGTATATTTCTTGAGACAAGTCTGAGAAGTTCTTATCACCAAATATATTGAAGTCTTTTTCCATACTTATAAATATAGTATGGTTATAATATTATATCAAAGAACCTGTGTATCTTAAGTTGTCGATGTGACCGCGACTAAGAACTTCCTCTTGTATTTTAGGATATACCTTACGAAAAGTATTTGTGACTTGAGTTATTTTAGAAGTTTTAACATCTGTCATTTCTCTAATCATTATGTATATAGCTTTTTTATTAAAGTTATCTATGTTATCTTTATGTCTACAAAGATATAATATTGATTCAGCAATATCTCTATCTTGTGATTTGGGGAAAAGTCTTTCTATATTATCTTCAAAGTATTTAAGTGTTTTTTTGAAAACATCTGTTGATGGACTTTTTTCTATTTTTTCATCATCTTGGCCGTGACCATAAAGCACATCAATATCATCATGGATTTTTAATTTTTTATAATTAGCATTATTATTTAATATTAAATAATTCTTTGCTACAACAGAGAAGTAACTAAATGCTTTACTGCCTTTATTATGGTCAAACTTATGCATATTTAAAACTAAATTAGAAACCACTTCTTCTTGTAAGTCTCTAAAACCATAACTAAAATAACTAAACTTAAAAGTATTTATTATATTTTCAGCCAACTTCATGAAAGCTGGATGAATTTGTTCTGTGTATATTTTGTGTCTAAAGCCTGTGTCTTCGGATTTATTATACTCTATGATAGCATCATGTACTGGCGTTCCAAAATATACTTTACTTTTCTTTCTTCTCTTTTTCATTTTCTTCAACCTCTGTTTCAAATAGACTTTCTAATTCATTTCCAAGTTGCTTTATTTCTGTAAAGAAAAAACCAACTTCATCATCTGATTCAAATGTGCCTTTATCATCAATTGTTTTAAGTTGAAGTTTTATAGATTCTATAGTATTGCTTATGTTTAGTATTATGTTTTCGTATGTATTTATACGCCTTAGTGCGTAAATTATTACCACCCCAAAAAAGATGGCAACTATCCCTAGTAAAGTAGTTATTATATAATGTAACAATTAAGACTCTAGCTCAATGATTTTATTGTCTATTAAATCTATGACCTCTACAATAGTTTCGTTTTTTTCTTCTCCATCAAGTTCTACATCCAATAACAAAGATTTTAATTCCTCTAAAAAAAGAATAATATCATGCATTACGCATCTCCTACTATTTCATTAAAGAGTTCTGTTAAATCTTGCCTATCAAAATCACTTAACTCTTCAATATGTTTATCTAATGTAGAAACCAAATCTTTCATACCACTTTTTTCATACTGAACTATTGTTTTACTATATAATTCAGGATTATCCATTTCTAATACATCGAGTATTTGATTAATCAAGTCATTAGCATTTGTTAAGTTCTTACGAACTTTATAAAACATTTCTTTATGTCTTGATTGCTCTATCTCTAGCGTATCTAACTTACTAAGTATGAAAGATAATACTTTAATGATTTGTTTATTCGTTTGTTCCATATATTCATAAATATTACACCAGTATCCAAATCATTTATATTTAAGTATTAAGGTTTTAAATTTTAATAAACATCCATTCCAATATCACCCAATGTTTCGACATTTTCACGACCATCACAATCTGAATAATCATCTACAGCAACATCATCTAACTCATCTTCGTTGTAGTAGTCAAGATTGACACGGCGATTGTTTTTATAGTTTTCACTCATCGGTGATAACTTATCTAAAGACTTTAACTGCCTTTGGTCATCTACATCTAACATAAATTGTGAAAGATCTATTTTTTTATTTTTACTCATTTTAACCTCTTAGTTTATATTTTATAAATTTGAGGGGCATAGAAGAAAGGAAGAAAGAACTATGCCCCTTTAGAACCTCTTAAATTGAGATTCAATTCTTTGAGAACGATAACCTATTTAAGTATCCAACATAATATACAAATAAATAACCATTAAGTCAAGCATTATTTTTGAGAACTTGAAACTAAGTTATTTGAAACTTGTTCACTTAATAGTGATTGTATTGTAAAATATAAGGATGGATTTCTTTTCAACAAATCCTTAAAATCTTTTTGATTCCAAACTAAACATTCAGCATTATGTTCTACTCTACAAGTTGCTGTCGCTGGTTTTTCTGTTAGAAAAGACATCTCTCCTACAAACTGACCGTCTTTCAGTTCAGCTACTTTTTTATCATTGACGAGAACATCTACTATACCATTGTAAATAAGAATCAAATCATTAACTGGCTTACCTTGCTGTATAATGGGTAATGGAGAATTAAACTTTTTCCATTCGGCAACTTTAGTAATCTTTAAAAACTCTACTGGTGTCAATCCACGAAACATAGTTTCGTATAATTCTTTTTCTTTATCCGACATATGAACGGGTCGTTTTTCATATATTAGAACAGCAACATGATAAACATTTACCGTGATAAAAATAAAGTTCCAATTAATAGCTAACCACATTGGTTCTGCTGGTATGGTATAATTATAAAATACCGAAAACAAACTAGCAAGAATAGAAACTACTCTTAAATAAAGAATGTCTTTTACCAAAAAAGAGAAGGCAATAAGCCCAAAGGCAAGGTGTCCAGCTATTGTTGCTATATTCATTTTAGATTATCTTGAACTCTCTTAACATAAAAGTTGTTGCTAATATAACTATTAGAATATTTTTTTGTTATAGTAGGACCGTGACTATATGCTGTCAACATCGCATCAGTATCATCAAAGTGTTGATTTAGTTTTGCCATATATTTGATACCAACAGTTACATTTACATAAGGATCAAAAAGGTCTTTTTTGGGAGTGTTAAACTCTGACTTTGCTGTTGATGGCAATACTTGCATCAAACCTATTGCCCCACTTGTAGAGACAGCTTTATGATTCCAACTTGATTCGGTCTGTATAACAGCTTTTACCATTTCATAATCAACCCCATACTCCCAACAGAGAGCTTCTATATAAATAAGTATGTGCTTTAGTTTAGATTTATTTAAGGTTGATTTTATTTCTTCTACCTGAACATCGTAATTTCCAGATACTCGTGGTACATCAACCATACGAACAATAGTTTCAGTTTTAGTTCTAATAACCTCTGGCTTTGCTTGATACTCTTTAAACAACATCACGGCTAATGATGTTGTTAATACACCGAGTAAAAATGATAATCTATTTGTTGACATAGTATTTATTCCTTTCTTTAATATAAATATATAGGATGACGCTGTTTTTTAAGTCGTTGAATAAGTGAGGACTAAAAATTAGCGCCACCCTATGATTTCTTTTTTATTTTTTTTAAAAACTTTTTTTCTTTAGATGTCATCATTTGTAACTTAGATAGGTTATCCATCATCTTACCTTTTTGTACTAAAGATATTTTATCCTCGGAGTAAAGTTTATTTACTTTTTCTACTGCCCGATGGTAACCTAATTCAATGTATTCCTTGACGACTTTTTGGTAAAGTGTTTCGTTATTCATATGAGAGAACTTTTGAAAGATTTTTTTTAAAGATTTTTTCGCTGGTTTTGGATTATATATATTATCGTAATATGACTCTAACCACCTATCCCAGCTATTATCCGCAAAGATACCTTTGGCAGTTCGCCCACCATTAGCAGACCTTCGGTCTAATTTCTGAATATTCCTTTTAGTATCTTCTTGGACAGGTTGGATAAACGCACCTGTTTTGTGTGGATAAACAAGATGAGCAGCATATTTTTTTGTATCGGAACAATCAATACAAGTGAACAAACCAAGTTGAACTCGTTTAGAATCCAACTCAGTTTGACATTTTGTACAGACTATATCAGTTTCCAATAGACTCATTAAAGTCCTTTGGCTAATGTTGGTGATGTATTCATAACTTCATCAAGTGTAACATCCTCATCCACGATAGCTTTTTCAACTTCTTCTTTGAGATAATATAAATCACATCTTGCTCCATCTATATAACCTTGTGAATCTACATTAGCATTATATTCTGGTAGAGTGTTCATAGCGTCATCTAACTGACTTTCTATAATAGTCAATTGATTTAATATTTGTTTGTAATCCATATTATGAGTGTCCTAGCCAATCTGGTGTATCTCTATCCAAATCCATTTCAGACTCATAAGACGCCTTTGTGATGTCGTCAATAAAAGAATCTACATCAACTCTACTTTTATAGTCTGCTTCCAACCTAGCCATCAACGCCTTGTTACCCTCAGGACTCATCCAATTAGTCCTATGGAACTTACCATTAACCCACATCTCAACCACTTTGATTGAGTTTGAAATACTGCTAAAGCAATACTCCACTTTAACATTGTCACTACCGACAACATATTCAAAAACATAAGTCATTTATGCTTCTCCTTTTACTTTGTTAAAAAATTCTTCCTTTGTAATACCAACTCTACCATTGGTTTTTCTACCCCAGCTATAATCATTCTTTAGTTGTATGTTAGCTAACACATTAACATAAAACTCATTTGTTGGATTCTTACAAATAAATTCATATTTTTTTTGAAACCTCTGAACAGCATCACCTCTGAAGTGATAATCTCTCTCCCACCTAAGATTACGGCTAGTAGCCCATAGAGTAGGATTACCTCTCCAATCAGTATCTTGAGTGACATGATGGATAGTACCACTTCTTTTATTTACCCAATAACCAGTTAAGTTCTTCATATTTTTCCTTTTCTTCATATGTGAATATACTATAGAATTATTATATAAGTCAAGCACTTTTTATAAATAATTTGGACCTGTCCAAGAATACCAATTACTATTAGTGTCAAAGATAGAACCTCTAGCCCACTTTGCTGGAGCTCTCCAACCAGCAGCTTTGAAGACATCACCTTTCTTATGTGGTATTCCTTTGTGAACACCATCTGTTTTAGCGACAAATCCCCAAACCCTACCTTTTTCAATAACCTTATCGAATTTCCTACCAACCTTTATATTAAGATTCTCGTTAAATCTATCTATGCTTTCTAACTTGATTTTTAATAAATTACCTTCTACCCTTGATGGTTTAGTCCAATTATAATAATCTAATTTAATACCCTCAAGTAAGTTATCTAAAGCATCTTTATATTCCATAAGACAACTCAGCTTTCATTTCTAAATGATCTACTTCAGCATCGTCTAAGACAGGCCACATAGAAACACCATCAGAAAGATAATTATTTGTTTCGTCATCTAAGTGGTTTGTGATAACATCAACCTCATCTTGGTCAATCATAAAATTTTCAACTAAGTAACCTTCGTCAGGCGTTATCTCAACGCCGTTGATGATGATTGGTTCTGGATTTTCTATTGGTGTGAAATTCATTTTTTCTCCTTTTTAATTACACCTAAAGCTACTGATAAATACTGATAAAGTCAAGCATTATTTTTAATTATTTACAATGTAAGGTTTATCCCATCTTCCAAGATTAACAGAGATGTACCAACCCACATCAAAGTAATCTGTCATCATATCAGAGTTATCGTGGTTTCCATTGTTCATCGCTGGAATCACATCACTCAAGAAGGCAAGAGCCTTAGCATTATCTTTGAAGTGGTCTTTGTACCAATACTCATTTATGTTTCTGATAGTCCTACCATCTTGACCAATGTACTTGAAGTCAATAGGACCAGATTGAAGAGTCAACCTCAAAGTAGAATAGTTATCAACAGAAAGAGTTCCTTTCATATTGTGCTTCTTCAAGATTTCTTTAATCTTGGGAGCGAGAGTTTTTTTCTTTTCTTGATTCATGTAAGCCATTA
>LULU01000039.1_pt1 | contig 17549 bp, 13 predicted proteins | sample 729521 | NCBI WGS metagenome assembly LULU01 (sample SAMN03860281, study PRJNA289734) | marine metagenome | biome: seawater column; feature: ocean; material: water; isolation source: Red Sea water column Station 108 - depth 50m | place: Saudi Arabia: Red Sea | collected 2011-10-15 | depth 50 m | reverse complement strand
ACTCAAAAAGAAATTACTGAAATTTATCAAGAGTTGTCATATGAAGATTTGACAAATGTCTTGAACGAGTGGTTAAATCCTGATGAAGAAACAACAGAAACTTCAACAGAAGAACCAAAAAAACCAGTAAATGAATTTGACCAAAAACTAGCAGAAGACAAAGCTAAAAAAGAATCAGCTTCAAAAGTTCAAGATGCTAGTCAACAATTTGACGATTTATTCAATAACTAAGGAGTAGAAAATGTCAGTAAAAGACGATTTGGCTAATGTCATAGCCGATAACCTGAACAAAAAGTTCAAAGACAACAAAGTAGCGTATTTCCTTGACGGAAGTGATGATACACCAACAGACATTAAAGACTTTATTTCAACAGGGTCTTCAATGTTAGACTTAGCAATCTCTAATCGTGAAGACGGAGGTATTGCTGTTGGTAGAATTACAGAAATCAACGGATTAGAATCAAGTGGTAAATCACTACTTGCATCTCACATCTTAGCAGAAACTCAAAAGAAAGGTGGTATCGCAGTTTATATGGATACAGAAACATCAGTCAGTAGAGATTTCTTAGAAGCTATTGGTGTTGATGTTAGTAAATTGTTATATCTGCACTTCGAGTGTGTTGAAGATATATTTGAAGCCATTGAAGATATCATTACCAAAGTTCGTGAATCAGACAAAGATAGATTAGTAACTATCTTGGTGGACTCACTAGCGGCTACATCAACAAAAGTTGAAATAGAAGCAGACTTTGAAAAAGACGGATATGCGACTACAAAAGCAATCGTTATCTCAAAAGCACTTCGTAAGATAACTCAAATGATTGGTCGTCAAAGAGTAGCACTTGTCTTTACAAATCAATTAAGACAAAAATTAGGTGTGATGTTTGGAGACCCGTGGACTACGAGTGGTGGTAAAGCATTACCATTTCACGCTTCAACCCGTGTTAGATTAAAAAATATGGGTCAAATCAAAGATAGTAAGAAAAAGAATATCTTAGGTATGAAGTGTAGAGCTCAAATCATTAAAAACAGATTAGGCCCACCTTTGAGACACGCAGACTACGATATGTATTTTGATTCCGGAATTGATAATTATGGTGGTTGGTTAAATGTAATGAAAGAACACAAACTTGTTAAATCAGGTGGTTCTTGGTATACATTAGAATACCGCAAAAAAGAATATAAATTCCAATCAAAAGACTTCAAAGAGTTAATGGAAAATAATGACGGACTTCGTAATCATCTTTACAAACAAATTTGTGAAAAATGTATTTTAGAATACCAAAAAGGCAAAGTAGGTATTGATGATATAGAATATACAGGAGAAGTCATTGGAGATGAATAAATCTAAGTATTTATCGATTCTTAATGAAATTAAAGAACAAGGCGGCTCGGAACTTGGAGATAATCCAAATGAAAATGTGTTGATAATAGATGGCCTAAATACTTTCATTAGAGTGTTTAGTGTTATACCAACTACTAATGATGATGGGACACACATTGGTGGAATAGTTGGTTTTCTGAAATCAATAGGTTACACAATCAATATGTTTAGACCTACTCGTTGCATCATAGTTTTTGATGGAAAGGGTGGGTCAAGTCGCCGTCGTAAATTATATCCAGAATATAAAGCCAAAAGAAAAACTAATATTCGGTTAAACAGAGCGTATGGGTTTGATAATATTGAACACGAACGCGAAAATATGATACGACAAATCAGAAGAACGATTGATTACTTAGAACATTTACCGATTACTTTACTATCAATAGACAATGTGGAAGCAGATGATATTATTGCATACGCATCCAAACAAGTTTTAACTGATAGTAAAGTAACGATAATGTCATCAGACAAAGACTTTCTTCAATTAGTTGATGACAGAATTTCAGTATGGTCGCCAACAAAGAAAAAACTATACAAACCAGAACAAGTAATGGAAGAATATGGTATTCCTTCACATAATTTATTAATGTATAGAATATTTGACGGAGATAAATCTGATAACATTGATGGAGTTCGTGGTTATGGATTAAAAACCGTAATTAAAAAACTACCATTTTTACAAGAAGAAAAACAATTTTCGGTTGATGATGCAATAAAAGAATCAAGTGAGTTAGAAGAACATAGAGATATTATGGAACGAAACTTTGATTTAATGCAATTACACAATGTAAATATATCAGCATCAGCCAAAACAAAAACCATAGACAAAGTAAGAGAACCAGTTCCTAAATTACAAAAAGAAACATTTAAAAAAATGTTCATAGAAGATAAAATGTATTCAGCACTTCCTAATTTAGAAACTTGGTTACAAACTAAATTTCAAACATTAGTAAAATTTATAGGACAATAAAATGAAATCTGAATTAATAAAAGGTGATTCTTTACAAGAATTAAAGAAGTATGATGATAACTCAATAGATTTATTATGCACAGACCCACCTTATGGCTATTCGTTTATGGGTAGAGATTGGGATAAAACTTTACCACCAAAAGAAATATTCGAGGAGTGTTTCAGAGTATTGAAACCTGGTAGTATGGCGTTTGTAATGTCTGCACCAAGAAGTGATGTTCAGTATCGTATGACAGAAATGTTAGAAAAGGTTGGATTTAGAATTGACTACACACCAATCTATTGGACTTACGCAAGTGGATTTCCAAAAGCAATGAATGTATCAAAGATGTTAGAAAAAAATGGTAATCAAAAAGAAGAACTTGACGGAAGTTATGGTGGGTTTCAACCAAAACCAGCAGTTGAAGTGGTGATTGTCGCAATGAAACCATTAGATAAAAAAGGTTATTTAGAACAAGCACAAGATAATGGAAAAGGTATCACTTGGTTTGATGATTGTAGAATACCATTTGAGGAAGGTTATGTAGAACCAGAAAACCAAACTATGCCAGACTTACGAGATGTTGGTAAAAAATCAAAAGAAGCAATCGGTATTGATAAATTATCTTATGGACAAGTTCAGAATGCAAAAAGAAAACCATATAAATCAGATTATCAAAAGTATGTAGAGAAACAAAAATCATTTAAAGGTTCTGAAACAATCGGAACTACCATTAAAGGTAATGAACATTTTTTAGGTGGAGACATTGAACAACTTGACCCTTCAGAAAACTTCGTTGATGAAAGTGCAGGAAGATTTCCAGCCAATATGTTGGTAAGTGATAAAGTATTAGATGATTATTCAAGATACTTTAGTTTAGATGAGTGGTTTAGTAAAAATCTAAAATCATTACCAGAACCAGTCCAACAAACATTTCCATTTATGATTGTTCCAAAAGCATCAAAATCAGAAAAGAACGACGGATTAGATAATTTTGATACTAAACAAGTTACCGGCGGTGGTGGTGGAGTTGGAGATTATATTGATGATGTAAATTCAGCATCAGGAAAGTTCGGTAGTGAAAAAGCACCAAGTCGAAACATACACCCGACCGTGAAACCATTAACTTTAATGAATTATTTAGTAACATTGGGTAGTCGTAAAGGTGATGTGGTATTGGACCCGTTTATGGGTAGTGGAACTACACCACTTGCTTGTGTTTCATTAGAACGAAAATATATTGGTATTGATAATGAACAAGACTATTATGAGATTGCAAAAGCTCGTGTTGATAAATTAGAAGCACCATTGAAAATGTGGGAGAAGTTTTCGTGAACAAAATCTTACAAGGAGATTGTTTAGATGTGATGAAAGACATTGATAACGATACATTTGATATTGTTGTCAGTAGTCCACCTTATAATATTGGTATGAATTATAATACTTATGATGATAACCAAGTAGATTATGTTGATTGGCAAGTAAAAGTTTGGAACGAAGTTTGTAGAGTATTGAAACCAACAGGACATTTATTTTTAAATGTTGCACCAGGTAAAAACAATCCATTTGAAATTTATGATGTAATAAAACAAATAGATTGGAAACTACAAAATAGTATTATATGGGCGAAAGCAGTTGAGATTGACGGATATGTTAGAGGATACTCAACACCAACATCAAGTAAAAGATATTTGATGAATGGTTGGGAACATTTGTTTCACTTCACACAAGACGGAAACACAGAAATAGATTTAGAACAAAGTGGAGTTCCATACGGCCCTGGCCCTACTAATCCAAGATATAAAGCAGATGCTAGTAATGTCAAGAGAAATTCTAAAAGAAGTGGTAGAGATTGGAGACCAACCACTACTTGTTGGCATTTAACTTACAAAAGTAAAGCAACAAAAGAAATAACAAAAGAAATTGCAGGGGAAAAGAAACACCCAGCTATCTTTCCAGAAGAATTAGTAGAAAAATGTATCAAAGTATCAGGTTTAAAAAAAGGTATAATGTTTGATTGTTTTGCTGGAACCGGAACATCATTATTGGTTGCAAAGAAAATGGGATTAGATTATTTTGGTTGTGATTTAGATGAAGATTATGTGGACTTTATGAAAAGTCGTATTGGTAAAGAAGAAGTTTGGGAAAAATTTATTTGATTTTGAAAATAAAAATGATATTTATTTATGGGTAGAAAAGTAATATACAAAACAGAAAAAGAAAAGAAAGAAGCTCAGTTAAGATGGCAACGAGAACATTATGAGCGTAATAAAGAAAAATTAAAGTTACAAGCCCGACAACGATATCGTAAACAACAACAAGAAAAAATTAGAAAAGAAACAAGGGATAAGTTATATGGAGAATGAAAAACTAACGAGTTTTGGAAACTCTTTTCAATCCAAAATCATAGCATCATTATTGGTTAAGAAAACTTTCTTACAAACTATTTCAGATATTCTACAAGAAGAATATTTTGATTCTGATGCCAATAAATGGTTAGTTAAAACTATTATATCTTATTTTTATGAATTTAAAACAAGTCCAACATTAGAAGTAATCAAAGTAAAGATAAATGATGTAGAAGATGATATATTGAAAACATCTATTATTGATAAATTAAAAGATGCTTGGAATCATAGAGAATCAACAGATTTAGAATTTGTTCAAAAAGAAACCATTAAGTTTTGTAAAAATCAAAAATTAAAAAATGCTATCGTTGACTCAGTTGTATTGTTGGAAAACCAAGACTATGATGAAATCAAAAAATTAGTTGATGAAGCAATGTCAGCAGGAACTGAAAGAAATATTGGACACGATTATTTAGTAAGTTTAGAAGAAAGACTAACCAAATCAGCAAGAGATGTGGTTGAATCTGGTTGGAATGAAATAGATGACATTATGGACGGGGGTTTAGGTGGTGGTGAACTTGGTGTTATTGTTGCTCCAGCAGGTATTGGTAAGTCTTGGGCTTTACAATGTATTGGAGCCAATGGATTGAAAAAAGGAAAAACAATTGTTCATTATTCATTAGAGTTAAATGAAAATTATGTAGGTTTAAGATACGATACTATATTTAGTGGTATCACTACATCTAATATAAAGTATTATAAAGATGATGTCAAGAAAAAATTAGAAAAATTACCAGGAAAATTAATAATTAAATATTACCCAACAAAATCAGCATCAGTTCAGACATTAGGTTCTCATTTAAAACAATTAGAACTACAACAAATAAAACCAGATATGGTGTTGGTTGATTATGCTGATATTTTAATGGGTGTTGGAAAAGAAAAAAGATTTGTGTTAGAAGCTATTTATGAAGATTTAAGAGCTCTAGCCGGAGAATTTAATTTACCGATTTGGACTGCCTCACAAGCCAATCGTTCATCATTAGAAGAAGAAGTAATTGATGCTACAAAAGTATCTGAGTCTTATTCTAAGATTATGATTGCAGATTTTGTGATGAGTATGTCTAGAAAAGTAGAAGATAAGGTTGGAAAAACCGCAAGATTTCACATTATCAAAAACAGGTTTGGTGTTGACGGAATAACATTTCCTTCAAAAATGGATACTGAACTTGGTAAAATTGATATCTATAAATCCACTTCAAAACAAGGCGTTCAACAGCAAAAGAAAATGGATAACTCAGAGGAGTTTCTACGAAAAACTTTGGCAGAAAAGTTGCAAATACACCAAAAAGAAGTGGACGGTTTTGAATAATCTTATATTTATATTAGAACAAAACAGATTTAAAATTAAAAGGAGTTTCAATGCAATTTCAGTTATCGGACAATTTTGTAGACAAATATAAAAGAAAAAAAGCACCATTTGGGTTCAATGGTCTTGGAGAATTAGTCTATATGAGAACCTATTCAAGAATTAAACAAGATGGAAAAAACGAGCGTTGGTGGGAAACCGTAAGACGAGTAGTTGAGGGAACTTACTCAATGCAAAAACAATGGATAGACTCACATCAGTTGGGTTGGAATCCTTGGCAAGCACAAAAGTCAGCACAAGAAATGTATGACAGAATATTTAATATGAAGTTTTTACCGCCTGGTCGTGGTTTATGGGCTATGGGAACACCAATAACTGAAGAAAAAGGTTTATATGCGGCGTTAAACAATTGTGCATTCGTGTCCACTAAAACAATCAAAGATGATTATTCAAAACCATTTTGTTTCTTAATGGACGCATCAATGTTAGGTGTTGGTGTTGGTTTCGATACAAAAGGTGCTGGTGAAATACTAATTAAAGGTGTTGAAATCAAAAGAGATGCACAACAATTTCAAATCCCAGATACTCGTGAAGGTTGGGTAGAAAGTTTAAAATTATTATTAGAAAGTTATTTTCACGGACAAGCACCTGTTGAATTTGATTATTCATTGATTAGAAAAGCAGGTGAACCAATTAAAGGCTTTGGTGGAGTATCATCAGGACCAGAACCATTAGAAGAAGTCCACGAAGATATTAGACAAGTATTAGAGGGTAATACAGGACAACCAATCACAATCACAACCATTGTAGATATTATGAACTTAATTGGTAAATGTGTTGTAGCCGGTAATGTTAGAAGAACCGCAGAGATTGTATTTGGAGACCCACACAATGAAGAATACTTAGACTTAAAGAATTACAAAGTAAATCCACATCGTGACCAATTTGGTTGGACATCAAACAATTCAGTATTTGCTGAACTTGGTATGGATTATACAGAAATCGCTAAGAGAATTGTAGACAATGGGGAACCTGGTTTAGCCTGGTTAGACAATATGAGACATTATTCTCGTATGAAAAATGGTGGTGATAACAAAGACCATAGAGTAATGGGTGGTAATCCTTGTTTAGAACAATCATTAGAAAGTTATGAATTATGTTGTTTAGTAGAAACATTTCCAGACAACCACGATTCATTAGAAGATTATAAAAGAACTTTAAAATATGCATACTTATATGCTAAAACGGTTACATTGGGTAGAACACATTGGTCAGACACCAATAGAGTTATGTTGAGAAACAGACGAATTGGTTGTTCAGTTAGTGGTATCGCACAATTCATTACTAATCGTGGTATTGATGAATTAAGAACTTGGTTAGAAGAAGGATACGACACTATACAAGATTGGGATAAAGAATATTCAGATTGGTTTGCTATTCCAAAGTCAATCAAGACTACATCAGTAAAACCAAGTGGTACGGTATCTTTACTAGCTGGAGCTACACCAGGACTACACTATCCAGAATCAAGATTTTACACACGAAGAATTAGATTATCAATCAATTCGGAATTGGTAGAACCATTAAAGAAAGCAGGATACAAAATAGAACCAGCATTTGGTTCAGAAGAATCAACATTGGTGGTAGAAATACCAGTAGATGTTGGTGAGGGAATAAGAACCGCAAGTGAATTAACCATTTGGGAACAATTCAGTATAGCGGCATTCCTACAAAGACATTGGGCGGACAATCAAGTGAGTTGTACTGTGACATTTGACCCTGAAAAAGAGGGAGAACAAATACCGCATGTCCTTAATTACTATCAGTATCATTTAAAAGGAATTAGTTTATTACCAAGACACGATTACGGAGCGTATAAACAAATGCCTTATGAAGCTATCGAAGAAAAGGAATACAATAAACAAGTTAAAAAATTAGGTAAATTATCATTTGGAGTTATTAAAAACGAAGAAGCGGAAGTAGATAAGTTTTGTAATAATGAATCTTGTGAAATACCTGGATTAACAGAAGTTGAAGAAAATTCTTAACTGGCAGACTACGCACCAGTATAAAAACGCGTTATCACAGTAACTAACAAGGAGAACGATTATGACTATTCGTAATCTTATAGTATTGTTAATGGTATCAACTGGTTTATTCGCACAAACCGTCAATGGTACCGTTTACGATTCTAACTCAAGACCGCTTGAAGGAGCTAATGTTGTTTTAGTTGGAACAGAATTGGGTGACACTGCTAATGCAGATGGTGCTTACGCAATGTTAAATGTGCCAGCAGGAACATATGAACTAAAAGCCTCTTTCATAGGGTATAAACCAATGACAGAAACAATTGTTGTTGGTGATGAAGGTGTAATGACCCACTTCATTTTAGAAGTTGGTGGACTTGCACTATCAGATGTTGAAGTTTTGGCTTCAAGAGCATCTGATAAAACACCAGTTGCTTACACTAATGTAACAAAAGAGGAGTTTGAAACTCGTCTTGGTAGCCAAGATATTCCAATGATTCTTAATACTACACCAAGTGTATATGCAACTCAACAAGGTGGTGGTGCGGGTGATGCTCGTATCAACATTCGTGGTTTTAATCAACGAAATATCGCAGTAATGATAAACGGAGTTCCCCAAAACGATATGGAAAATGGTTGGGTTTATTGGTCTAATTGGGACGGAGTTGGAGACACAGCGGCTTCAATTCAGGTTCAAAGAGGACTATCAGCAGTAAATCTAGCAACGCCATCAATCGGTGGAACAATGAACATCATAACCGACCCAACATCTTTTGAAAAAGGTGGAAAGTTCAAACAAGAAGCAGGAGAGGGTGGTTTTATGAAAACTACTTTCAACTATAATACTGGTCTATTATTAAATGACAAGTTAGCTTTAAGTGGGACAATTGTTCGTAAGACAGGTGATGGTATAATTGACGGAACTTGGACAGACGCTTGGGCATATTACTTGGGAGCAAGTTATGCAGTAAGTGATAAACAAAGGTTCGAATTATATGCAATCGGTGCACCACAACGACACGGACAAAATCTATACAAACAAAATATCGCTACATACTCACAAGAGTTAGCCGGTGATATTGACGGATACGATACTGACGCTTTCGCAGAAGGTAATAAGTTCGAAACCGAAGCTGGTAGATTTTTCAATCAAAATGTCGCACCAGTTGACCCATCATATACAGGTAAACAATACTGGTATATGTATGGAGCAAACACAACCAATAGATATAGTTCAAACTTTCTAAATGAAAGAGAGAACTTCTTCCATAAACCATTAGTGAACTTAAATCACTTCTTAGAATTAAATGACAAAACAAGATTGTCATCAGTATTCTATTGGAGTGGTGGTTCTGGTGGTGGAACAGGAACTTACGGAAGTGTTTCAAGAATGCCAGCAGTTGAAGGAGAAAGATGGTATGCAAGTTCGCCGTGGACTTGGGATTGGAATGCTGAAATAGCACAAAATTCTGACAACATTGATGAGAACTTTTCTACTACTGAAAATCGTTCAACAGGTATTTTAAGAAACTCTATTAATCGTCAAGATACTTATGGTTTGATTTCTAAATTAAACTATGTTGTAAATCCAGAATTGGAATTACAATTCGGTTTAGATTGGAGAACAGCAGGTATTGAACACGCTAGAGAAGTTCGTGATTTACTTGGTGGTGATTATTATGTTGATTATGCAGATGATAACTTTGAAGAAGGTAAAGTCGTAAGACTTGGAGATATCATTGCTTATCACAACGAAACCACAGTAGATTGGATTGGTGGATTTGCACAATTTAACTACACTACTGACAAAATGAACTTATATGGTATGGGTGGACTATCAAGTATAGAATACTCTTATCAAGATTGGTTCACGGTAGAACAAGAGTTAGTAAAAGCAGACCCAATTCAAACTTACCAATTAAAAGGTGGTGTAATGTATGATGTTAATCCTGATATGAATATATTCTTCAACACAGGATTAGTTGAAAAAGCACCTATCTTGGATAATGTAATTGATTATTCTGGTAATGTAGCTTCAGACCCAGATAATGAGAAATTCTTACACAATGAGTTTGGTGTAAATTACAGATTTGGTAAACTTGGAGTAAACGCAAGTGCTTATATGACAGATTGGCAAGATAGAAACTTAACTAAATCAGTTTCTACTGGTCAAGGTTCATCAGGTGATACAGATATTATTTTCCTAAGAGGAGTAAATCAAAAACACTCAGGTGTTGAGATTGAAACAAACTATATGGTTAATGATATGTTAGACTTGATGTTCGTAACATCATTTGGTAATTGGAAATTTGACGGAGACGCTGAAGGAACTTATCAAGAAAATGAGTATAATTCAGAAGGTCAAGTAATCGGATTTGAAACTACTGAATATGCATACGCACTTGATGGATTGTATGTTGGTGATATGCCACAGACTGCATACATATTGGGAGTAACTTTAAAACCAGTTAAAGGTTTACAATTACAAGCAATACATAAAACATATGACAAAAACTATTCAGACTGGTCGCCATCAGCTCGTGAATATGACGGGTCAGATGCTGACGCAGACAGAAGTCAAGTTTGGGAAGCCCCAGGTTATTCAAGACTTGACTTACATATGTCTTACAAATTACCAAAAGTTAAAGGACTTGATATGACTTTAAACGGACATATCTTTAATGTTCTTGATGAGGTATTTGTTCAAGACGCAGTTGATAATAGTCGATACAATAGTTGGGGTTCAAAAGAACACCTAGCTCACAATGCAGAAGTATTCTTGGGAACACCAAGATATGCAAACATTGGGTTGACAATCAACTTCTAATTATAAGGGGGTGGTGAAATATCCACCCCCGAAAAAAAAACTTGACATTAACAAAAATTATTATTATATTTATTATATGAAAACGATAGGTTATTACAGCTTAAATTAATATGTTTCAAAACATTTACTACGACAAAGAAAAAAGAAAAATTCACATTTGGGATGACACAAGAGGTTATTTCTCAATGCCTTACAAAAGATACGCGTATGTGAAAGATAGAGGTGGAACACATACATCTATTTATGGTGATAGGTTAAAAAAGGTTTTTAATTTTGATAGGGATATGGAAACATTTGAAAGTGATGTTGTTCCGGAAATAAGAACTCTCGTAGATTTATATTATGATTCTGATGAAATATCATTAGGACACACAAGATTATATTTTGACATTGAGGTAGAAGTAACAGACGGATTTCCAAGTCCAGATACAGCACCAAATAAAATAACTTCCATAGCGTTTTATGAAGATACAATGAACCAATATTATTGTTATGTATTGGACGAAGAAAATAGGGTTGAAAGTTATCAAAAAGACGATTTAATCGTTGAAGTTTTTAAATCAGAAGAAGAATTATTACAACAATTTTTTACAAAGTATTCAGAAATACAACCAACAATATTAAGTGGTTGGAACACAGACACATTTGATATTCCTTATTTATATCATAGAACAAGTAATATTTTAGATGAAAGAATAGCCAATACTTTATCACCAATCAATCAAGTAAGACTAAATACTATTTCAGGTAAGTATGAAATCGCTGGTGTATCATCATTAGATTATTTAAGACTTTACAAAAATTTAACATTTTCTCAAAGACAATCTTATCGTTTGGATGCTATTGCAGAACACGAACTTGGTGAAAAGAAAGTTGAATATGACGGAACTTTAAATGATTTATATGAACAAGACATACAAAAGTTTATTGATTACAATGTTCAAGATGTTAGACTGATTAAAAGATTAGACGACAAGTTAGATTACATTGATATTGCTCGTGGTATATGTCATATTGGTCATTGTCCTTACGAAGAAATATACTGGTCATCACGATACATTGAGGGAGCGATATTAGTGTATTGTAAAAAAGTTGGATTAATAGCACCTGACAAAAGACGAGACGGAAGAAAATTATTAGGACAAGATATGTTTGAAGGAGCGTATGTTCAAGACCCACAACGCGGAAAACACGATTGGGTATATGATTTAGATGTTACTTCAATGTATCCTTCAGTTATGAGAACATTAAATATTTCTCCAGAAACAAAGATTGGTAAATTAGAAAATTGGAACGCTGAAGATTTTATTAAAGGTGGTGGTAAAAAAACTTATACATTAATGAGAGATGAAAAAGTTAGGGGTAAGTTTGACGAGAAAGAACTAAAAGAATTTATTGACAATACACCAGTTTCAATAGCATCAAATGGTGTTGTTTACAGAACAGATAAAAAAGGGTTAATTCCAGCCATCTTAACTAAATGGTTTGAACAAAGAGTTGAATACAGAAAGTTAGCTAAGAAGTTTGCTGACGAGGGTGATGATGAAAAATATAATTACTTTAACAGAAGACAATATCTACAAAAGGTATTGTTAAATTCTATTTATGGTGTATTAGGACTATCAGTATTTAGATTTTATGATACGGATAACGCAACAGCCGTTACAACAACCGGACAATCGTTAATTAAATTTACTAAAAAGATAGCAAATAATTTCTACAATAAAGAATTAGAAGATGACAAAGATTATTGTATTTACATTGATACAGATTCAGTTTTCTATTCTGCTATTCCTTTGATTGAAAAAAGATTTCCTGGTGAAAAACTATCGGAAGTTATGATGACACAAAGAATTTTAGAGATAGCTTCAGAAGTTCAAGATTATATTAATCTTGGTTATGATTATTTTGCTCAAAGATTTTGTAATGTAAAAGGTGAACATCAGTTTCAGATTAAACAAGAGTTGATTGCTAAATCAGGATTATTTATCGTTAAGAAAAGATATGGTATGAAAATTATTAACGACAATGGTGTTAAAGTTAATAAAACAATGGTAAAAGGATTAGACACTATTCGTTCTAACTTTCCAAACGCTATGAGAAGTTTAATGAAAGAAGTATTGGAAGATATTTTAATGAGTGTTCCAAAAGATAAAATTGATGATAGAATATTAACATTTAAAAGAGATTTATTGACTAAACATTATGACGAGATTGCTATGCCAACCGGTGTAAAAAAGTTATCTAAATTTATTCAATCATCTAAAAGAAATTCTTTCACAACAACAGATGAGAAAGCAGTTATCACACCACACAAAAAAGGAACACCTGTGCATGTAAAAGCTTCTATCAATCATAATGATTTGTTAAGATTTTTTGGTGAAAACAAAAGATACCAATATATTTCAGACGGAGATAAAATTAAATGGGTGTATTTAAAAAACAATCCAATCGGTATGGAAACCATAGCGTTTAAAGGGTTTGAAGACTCACCAAAGGTTATTAAATTTATTAAAGAATATGCAGACTATGAAAAAATGTATGAGAAAGCTCTACAAAAGAAAATAGAGATGTTTTATGAAAGTTTAAATTGGACTTTACCAATGGATAAAAGTTCCACAATTGAAAAGTTTTTTTGATTTTGAGAATACAAAATGATATTTATTAATGTAAAATGGTTATAAAATAATAAGGAGTTATAACAATGGATAAAAGTAAGTTAGTTAAGTTTATAAACAAATATTACCTAAGTGGTAATGTAAATTCAGTAGCAATCAATTCTGACGGAAATGGTTTATCTACACGATTTGTTTCGGGTGATAAGTCTTTGTTGGGTGAAGTTAAATTGAAAAACTATTCAATAACAGAAGCTGATTTTGGTGTTTATCAAACTGATGTTCTATTGAAAATGTTGTCAGTATTAGACAATGATGTTTCAGTAGATTTAGTAAAAGCAGAAGAGAAAGCAATTTCATTAGACGCTAAAGATAGTGGAGCGAGTGTAAGGTATATGTTATCAGACCTTTCAGTAATCAACACACCACCACAATTAAAACAAATCCCTGAATTTGAATTACTACTAAATGTAGATAAAACATTTGTAAGTAAATTTATTTCAGGTAAAGGAGCACTACCAGATACAGAATCATTTACGATTGTTTCCGGAGACAAACCAGAAGTAATTATTGGTTATTCATCAATCGCAACTAATCGTGTAGCAGTTCCTGTTGAAAATCAAACTGATAACACAATTGATAATATATCTTTCAATGCAAATTTATTTAAAGATGTATTAGAAGCAAACAAGGAATGTGAAGCCGCAGTATTAGAAGTTAGTTCTGAGGGATTAGCTAGAATTACTTTTAATGTTGGTGATTATGAATCAACATATTATCTTGTTGCAGTTCAAAATGTAAATTAATATGAAACAACCAAAGGGATTAAGAATATTACATTTCCAATCCCCAGTTAGATTTGATAGTAGTGGAGTATTCCAGCACGAATTTGATTCTAATTATAAGGTATTGGATAAGACGATAACATTTTTACCAAAGTGTCATCATTATGTAGTTGTGCCTGAAAAACACAATATACCAGATGATAGAGAAAATGTTACCTTAATTCCATTCAAATATCCAAGAGATGTTTTATCAAATCGTTCTCACTTTGACGGAGCGTCATTTAGGAATTTATTTGATTTTCGTTTTATGGATTTTGATTTTGTATTTTGTCATCAACCAGAAAAACTATACAATGTATTAGTATCGTTTAATGATAAAAGATATGGACAAAATATGGGTCGTTTTATATTTTTTCATTGGGTAGATTGTCCACAAAGTCGTTCATCATCAGCTATACCGCCTTCTTATTTAAGACAATTAGAAGCAATACAACAAAGTGATAAGACATTTTTTCACACAGACATTTCTTCTAGGTGGTTAGAAAAGAATTACTCAAATGAACAATCTACTAAATTAAATTTGGATTATGTTGATAAAAAAACAAAAACATTTCCATTATCAAACGATAAGTTTCCAGACTCAGTTCCACTAAAAACTGATGTTTCAAATACAATAGTATTTAATCACAGATGGGCTAAGTCAACAGGTGTAAATCGTTTTGAAGAATATATGGAAGGATTAGATTATGATGTTTGGTGCACTGATTCTAAAGCTCCAAAGAAATATAGAGCTCAAGGATTAACAAGACCAAAATACAGACATTTACTTGAAAATTCTCTTTGTAGTGTTTGTTTTGTTGATAATTATGCAACTTGGAATCTATCGATACAAGACGGATTATCACTAAATAAACCGGTTTTAATTTATGACCACCCAACTATGCGTAAAGTGGTTGGAGACAATTATCCATTGTTTTTTAAAACCAAAGAGGATTTTCAAAGTAAATTAAAAAGTTTGTCATCATACGAAAGATTTGAATGGAAACTACCAAACTATGATGAACAATTCAAAGAAAATGTTTTAAATTCTATCAACGAGATTATGGACAAAGAAAGAAAACATATTCCGAAAGATGCACATAATTGGTTGTATTGTATTGAAAATGGTATTAACTTTAAAAATGATATCATTAAACAAATTCAACCAAATATTCAATTAAATTCGGTATGGCAATATATTCGTAGATATTTATTAGAAATAGGAGTTGAAGATAATTATAAAAGTCCTTACACAAGTTATTCTATTCCAGATAATTTAAAAAAAGACTTGACTTCTTTAACAAAAAATGTTAACTTAACACTAACACCTAGACAAAAATCAGAAAAGGTTGTAGTGAAAAAACACGATTGGTTTTAATTATGGCACTTATAGATGTATCAGAACATAAAAATGTAGAAAATGTAATTAGATATTTTTTAAGATATCTGCCACCACGAGGAGCAGAATCAATATTAGATATCGGAGGTGGTTGTGTAGCCCCATACAAAGGCGTATTAATCACAAGAACTTTAAAATATAGAAACCTTGACATTAGACCAGGCCCAGGAGTTGATTATTGTCAAGACTTAATTGAAGGAACAGACTTCAAAGATAAAGAGTGGGATTGGGCTTGGTGTTCAGAAACATTGGAACACATACCACAAGAATATCAGAAAAAATTTGTAGATGAGGCTTGTAGAATTTGTAAAAATATTTTATGGACTTTCCCAATGCCTTTTGACGCAAAAGGAGAACCAGCCTTTACTTTTAATGATGACCCTGGTCATAACGAGGTGATTGTTGATATGAAATCATACGAAAAAGATTTCCAAGTGTTTGATTTATCAACAAAAACAGCAAAAGGTATTTGGTTATTTGCTAGAAAAGACAGAAAGATAGAAGTTACACAAAGAGGTATTGTCCAAGAGGGTTATTCAGAAGATGATTTACCGTGGGATATGGTAAACTACAAAAGAGTGTTTAAACCAAATGTCGATATTGAAAAATTTATGTAGGAGAAATAAATGACACAAAACAAACAACATACATTATGGGTAGAAAGATACAGACCGGTTAGTTTAGAAAACTATATTGGTAATGAACATTTAAAAACAAAAGTAAGTAAGTATATTTCTACTGGTGATATTCCACACTTATTATTACACGGAAAAGCAGGAACCGGTAAAACAACACTAGCTAAATTATTGGTTAGTAATGTTGACTGCGACCAAATGTATGTAAATGCTTCTGATGAAAATAATGTAGAAACCGTGAGAAATAAAATCAAAATGTTTGCTTCATCAGTAGGTTTCAAAGATTTAAAAGTAATTATTTTAGATGAGTGTGATTTCTTAACACCAAACGCACAAGCCGCACTGCGTAATCTTATGGAAACATTTTCAAAACATTGTCGTTTTATTTTGACTTGTAATTATGTAGAAAGAATAATTGACCCGATACAAAGTCGTTGTCAATCATTTCAAATTATTCCACCTTCTAAAAAAGAAGTAGCAATACACATATCAAAGATTTTAAACACAGAAAGTGTTTCTTTTGAAAACGAACAAATCGTAACAATGGTTAATTCAAGTTATCCAGACATTAGAAGAATAATCAACGCTGTTCAAAGAAATATCGTTGACAATCAATTAATAGTTGATACAGAAAGTTTAGTTCAAAACGATTATAAATTACAAGTGTTAGAAATACTACAAACACAAGACAAGAAGAATGCTTTTAAAAACCTAAGACAATTATTAGCAGATTCACAAATCAGAGATTATGCAGATTTGTTTAGATTATTGTATGATGAAATAGAGCTCAAGTAGTTGATAAAGAAATCAACGCTATGGCTATGTTAATTGAAATTTTAAATATTATCAAATAGGAGATACAATGTTAACAGATGACAAAAAACGACCAGACGGACTTCAAATTGATTTAACACAAGCAGAAACAATTCTTTGTGAAAAATGTGGAAACGGATTATTTATCCAGTCATTTTTCTTGAAGAAAGTATCAAGATTAGTCTCACCAACTGGACAAGAAGCAGTTATCCCAGTTCAAGTTTATAGTTGTGGTAATTGTGGACACATTAATACTAAATTAAATCCAACGGCTCAACTAGGTGAAGAAACAACAAGCAGTAATTAAGAAAAAAAGTTTATTTGACCACATAAATCAAATAACTTCAGTTCAACATAA